>ERZ841116.3-NODE-3-length-274019-cov-6.690901_pt1 | contig 274019 bp, 233 predicted proteins | sample MGYA00519875_ERZ841116 | MGnify/ENA primary metagenome ERZ841116 (study PRJEB31850, sample SAMEA3708889) | human gut metagenome | biome: human gut; feature: human-associated habitat; material: faeces | place: China | collected 2014 ... | reverse complement strand
AGCTGCGGAAACGCGGGGCCCGTTCAGGCTGTTGCGTTGAGATTGAAAATCAACCCGCGTGTCACAGCGGAGCTGATTCAGTTGAGATTGCCTGAACATTCCGCCCCTCTTTACGCCCTCGGGTATACTCAAAAGCTACTGATTCGATTTGATGCCCAGCAACAGCAGAGGGGATAGTATATGTGCGGTTTTGTCGGTTTTGTCGGTGGGACGGATAACCAATCCGAGGTGCTCACCAAGATGATGGACCGCATCGTCCATCGCGGTCCCGACATGGGCGGTCAGTTTATCGACGGCCGCGTTGCCCTCGGCTTCCGCCGCCTGTCGATCCTCGACCTGACCGAGGCTGGCGCCCAACCCATGGCCAACGAGGACGGTAGCGTCGTCATTGTCTTCAACGGTGAGATCTACAACTTCCAAGAACTCCGTTCCGAGCTCGAAGCCAAGGGCTACAAGTTCCATTGCGGCGCCGACACCGAGAGCCTCCTGCACGGCTACGAGGAGTGGGGCGAGGCCGTCCTCGATCGCCTGCGCGGTATGTACGCCTTCGTCATCTGGGACAAAAAGAAGAACAAGCTTTTTGGCGCCCGCGACATCTTTGGCATCAAGCCGCTCTACTACTATCCCATGGCCGATGCGGGCGACGGCGCTCCGGGCGTGCTCTTTGGTTCCGAGATCAAGAGCTTCCTGGACTACCCGCACTTCCACAAGGCGGTCAACAAAAAGGCTCTGCGTCCGTACATGACGCTGCAGTATTCGGCAACCGAGGAGACCTTCTTCGAGGGTGTCTACAAGCTGCCGCCGGCGCACTACTTTACCGTCGATATCCCGACCGGCAAGATGAACATCGAGCGCTACTGGGATTGCGATTACTCTGCCGTCGAGAAGCCGTTCGAAGAGTATGTCGATGAGCTGGACGAAGTCGTGCACGAGAGCGTCGAGGCCCATCGCATCGCCGACGTCAAGGTCGCGTCGTTCCTCTCCGGTGGCGTCGACTCCAGCTACATCGCCGCTTGCCTCATGCCCGACAAGACCTTCTCGGTGGGCTTTGACTACAAGAACTTCAACGAGACCAACTACGCCAAGGAGCTTTCCGATAAGCTCGGCGTCGAAAACGTTCGCAAGATGATTACCGCCGACGAGTTCTTCGGTGCGCTCGAGGACATCCAGTATCACATGGACGAGCCGCAGTCCAACCTGTCTTCCGTGCCGCTGTGGTTCTTGGCCGAGATGGCCCGCAAGGACGTCACCGTCGTGCTTTCGGGCGAAGGCGCCGACGAGCTCTTTGGCGGCTACGCCTACTACGAGGACACGGTCCCGGTGCGCAAGTACAAAAAGATGGTGCCGCTGCCCATCCGTCGCGCGCTCGGTAACCTGGCGCTGCATATGCCGTACTTCAAGGGACATAACTTCCTGGTCAAGGGTGCCGAGATCCCCGAGAAGTCGTTCCTGGGACAGGCTCTGGTATGGCCGGAGCGCGAGGTCGACGGCGTGCTCAAGCCCGAGTACAACACCGGCGATGGCGCCTTCGAGCTTGCCGCTCCCATCTATGCGCGCGTGAAGGGTCAGCCCGAGCTGGTCAAGAAGCAGTACCTGGACATGAACATGTGGCTCCCGGGCGACATTCTGCTCAAGGCCGACAAGATGTGCATGGCGCACTCGCTGGAGCTGCGCGTGCCCTTCCTGGACCGCAAAGTCATGGAGTTCGCCGAGCACATTCCCGACCGCTACCGCATCAACGAGAACGGCAACAAACAGGTACTCCGCCACGCTGCCAACAAGTCGCTGCCCGATGAGTGGGCCACCCGTCCCAAGGTGGGCTTCCCGGTGCCGATTATCTACTGGCTGCGCGAGCAAAAGTGGTACGACTATGTCAAGGAGTACTTCACCGCGCCGTGGGCAAGCGAGTTCTTCGATACCGACGAGCTCATGCACCTACTCGATCTGCACTTTGCGGGCAAGGGCGATTTCCAGCGCAAGATCTATACGCCGCTCGTGTTCTTGGTGTGGTACAAGCGCTTCTTTATCGACGAGGACCAGCCCACTGTTCAGGCTGCCTAGCCTCGGCTTACGAACGCCTGCGCGTAACGGCTCCTCCGGGAGCCGTTTTTGCGTGGGTGCGTTTCAGTTACTATAAAAACCGTCCCTGCCAAATGGCTGAGAAAGGTGAAAGATGCACCATTCGGATTCCGCGACCGTGACCACGGTCGATACGCTTGCCAAGCTTCTCGATGTGTGCGGCGAGCTGCGCGCATCAGAGCAGGTTGACGAGCGTGCCGTGACCGGCTGCTCGTTTGATTCGCGCGCGGTCTCGGCAGGTGACGTGTTCTTCTGCAAAGGTGCTGCCTTTAAGCCCGCGTTTTTGAGCATGGCGCTCGATGCTGGCGCCGTCGCATTTGTGTGCGAGGAGTCGCTGGTCGAGTCTCTGGAGCCGCTGGCGAAGGAGAGCGGTGCTGCGATGCTGGTTGTTGATAGCGTCCGCACGGCCATGGCCCTGTTGCCGCCGGAGGTCTACGACCGTCCCGACCACGACGTCAAGATCGTGGGCATCACCGGCACCAAGGGAAAGACCACGGCCGCTTTTATGCTCCAGTCCATCATCAAGGCGGCGGGCGAGTCCTGCGGCATGATCGGCTCGGTGAGTACCGACGATGGTATCGAGTGCTACGAGAGCACCAATACTACGCCCGAGGCCCCCGAGGTCTGGCGCCATATCGCCAACTGCCGCACGTCCGGTCGCCAGTCCATGGTCATGGAGGTCTCGAGCCAGGCGCTCAAGTACCAGCGCGTCGAGAACCTGCCGTTTGACGTGGCGTGCTTCCTCAACATCGGCCGCGACCACATCTCGCCGATCGAGCACCCGACCTTCGAGGATTATTTTGAGAGCAAACTCAGGATCTTTGACCAGGCAAAGACCGCCGTGGTGAATCTGGGCACCGAAGAGGTCGACCGTGTGCTGGAGGCAGCGTCGACGGCCGAGCGCTTGGTGACCGTTGGCGTCGAGCATCCCGAGGCAAGCCTGTGGGCGAGCGACGTACGCATGGTCGGCTTTAGCATCGAGTTCAACTTGCATGGCCTGTGTGCCGACGAGTCCGAGGCGGGGGAGAAGGTCCTGCTGGGTATCGCGGGAGACTTTAACGTGGAGAACGCGCTGGTCGCTATCGCCGCTGCGCGCGAGATCGGCATCGGTATCGATGCCATCAAGAAGGGCCTCTCCAAACTGCGTGTGCCGGGCCGTATGGAGGTCGTGGAGTCGAAGGACGGCCGCGTGATCTGCGTCGTTGACTATGCGCACAACCAGCTTTCGTTCCGTTCGCTTTTCTCGTCGGTCAAGCGCGCGTTTCCCGCCAGCCCCGTCATTGCGCTGTTTGGCGCCGCCGGCGGCAAGGCTCAGGAGCGCCGCGAGCAATTGCCACGCGAGGCCGCACCATATTCCGACCTGATGATCTTTACGAACGAGGATCCAGCTCACGAGGACCCGATGAAGGTCTGTCGCGAGCTTGCCGAACATGTTCCCGACGATACGCCGAACAAGATCATCCTCGATCGCGAAGCCGCTGTGCATGCGGCGTTCAAGGCGGCGCGCGAGGAGTACGTCAACCCCGATGCTCCCACCATTGTCTTGCTGCTGGCAAAGGGTGACGAGGAGCTCATGCACGTGGGCGACGAATTCGTGCCCATCGAGAGCGACCTTTCGCTGGCCAATCGCCTGATCGATGTTACCCAGTTTGACTAATGAACCATGATGGCGGCGGCGCCCTGAGTGCGCTGTCGCTGCAAGCGCGTTTCCCCTCAAGCGAGGCGCGCCGCCTAAGACCAGAAGCCCCTTCTACGTAATGGAGTAACCATGTCCCACAACACCCTGCCGACCGTTGCCGAGCTTTCGGGCGAGATGCGCGAGCGCTTGGCCAAGGTCAAGTACGTCTTTACCGACCTGGATGCCACGATGCTCGCACCCGGCTCGTGCGTGCTGCGCGACAACGACGGCAACCCCTCGACCAAACTCGTCGAGGCCGTCGTGGCGCTCGCTCGCGCTGGTATTCAGGTGGTTCCTACCTCGGGCCGCAACCGTACCATGATCCACGAGGACGCGCGCGTGCTCGGCCTCAACTCCTACATTGGCGAGATGGGTGGCCTGGTCATGTACGATCTCAAGGCCAACGACTGGGAGTATCTGACTGGCGACATGCCTTACGACCCCGCCTGCGGCCTTACGCCGCACCAGGTGATCGAGCAGACCGGCGTGTGCGAGAAGATTCTCGCTCGCTGGCCGCACAAGATCGAGTACCACAACGACATGTCGACCGGTTACAAGTATCGTGAGGTCACCGTCGGAATGCGCGGCGATGTGCCCGACGATGAGGTCCAGGCCATCCTGGACGAGGCCGGCTGCGGTCTGATCTGGGCTTGCAACGGCCATCTGACTCACCTGTCCAAGCCGACGACGCTCGAGCTCGATCGCGTCGAGGACGGCCGCGCCTTCAACATCAATCCGGCGGGTCTCAACAAGGGCGTTGCCATTGCGCGCTTCTGCGAGCACCTAGGGATCGAGCGCGAGGAGACGCTCGCGCTCGGCGACTCCGAGTCCGACTTCTACATGGCCGATCACGTGGGCACGTTCTGCCTGGTCGAGAATGGCCTGACGAGCGCCGGCGCGCCTGAGTTCCTGGCTGCTTGCGAGAACGCTTTCGTTACGCGTGGCAAAATTATCGACGGTTGGGCGGCGACGGCAGAGCTGCTGGTCGCGGCGCGTTCGTAGCGCGGCGTCGCCGCACTTGGACATGTCTTTTCGAGAGAGACTGGTGAGGTAATGTCCGATATCGAGAATCCGGCAGGCGACACGCGCCCGATTGGCGTGTTCGATTCTGGTTTGGGCGGTCTGACGGTTGCGCGCGCCATCGCGACGGCGCTGCCGCACGAGTCCGTCTACTACTTTGGCGACACCAAGCGCTGTCCCTACGGCACGCGCACCGAGGATGAGGTGCGCTCGTTTGCGTTGCAGGCGGGTCGTTGGCTTTCGAAGCACGACGTCAAGATTATGGTCATCGCCTGCAACACGGCGACCGCTGCGGCCTTGCGTCTGGCCCAGCAGGTGCTCGACGTTCCCGTGATCGGTGTGATCGCGCCGGGTGCCCGTGCAGCAATCAACAGCACGCGTACGCGTCGCGTGGGCGTGCTCGCCACCAACCTCACCATTCGCTCGGGCGCCTACACGCGCGCCATTCAGGATCTGGATGCCGGCGTCGATGTATACGGCTGTCCTGCCTCGAGCTTTGTCGAGGTTGTCGAACACGAACTCGCCTCGGGTGCACATCTGCAGGAACAGTGGCTTGAGAACGAGGACATCTTCGATACGCCTGCCGTGCGTGCGCTGGTGGGTGCCACGGTTGAGCCGCTGCGCGACCACGGTATCGATACCGTGGTGCTTGGCTGTACGCATTTCCCGCTGTTGGTGGGACCTATCCGCCATGCGCTGGGGCCTGGGGTGCGCGTCGTGAGTTCCGCCGAGGAGACCACGCGCGAGCTGACCGATATCCTCACGCGCCGCGAGCAGCTGGCGGGCGACGCAGCCGAACCGCAACATCGTTTTGCAACGACGGCCGATAATATTGCCGAGTTTGCGGTGGCGGGCAGCTTTATCTTTGGTCAGCCGCTCAAGAGCATCGAACATATCGATATCGATGAGCTGAAATAGATGTAAGGCAGCCGCCAAAGCCTTCGCCACATCTTTTGCCGAAAGGAAATTTCTATGGAGTACATGCAGGTCAACCGCGCCAACGGTCGCGCCGCCAACGAGTTGCGCCCCGTTAAGCTCACCCGTGGCGTCATGAAGCACGCCCACGGCTCGTGTTTGGCCGAGTTCGGTGACACGCGCGTGCTGTGCGCCGCCACTATCGAGGAGGGCGTGCCGGGCTGGCGAAAGGGAGCTAAGGCCGGCTGGGTGACCGCGGAATACGCCATGCTGCCGGCGTCGACCGGCAAGCGCTGCAAGCGCGAGCACGCCAACCGCAAGGGCCGCTCCATGGAGATCGAGCGCCTCATTGGCCGCAGCCTGCGTACCGTCGTCAACATGAAGGCGCTCGGCGAGTACACCGTCACCGTCGACTGCGATGTGATTCAGGCCGATGGCGGCACGCGTACAGCGAGCATCACCGGCGCCTGGGTGGCGCTGCACGACGCCCTCGCCATGTGGGTCGAGACGGGCAAGATCGAGCGCATCCCGCTTATCGGCCAGGTGGCTGCCATCTCCATGGGCGTTGTCGACGGCAATACGCTGCTTGACCTCGATTATTCCGAGGACAGCCATGCCGAGGTCGACATGAACCTCGTCGCCACCGACACCGGTGAGATGATCGAGCTCCAGGGCACCGGCGAGCAGGCGCCCTTCGACCGCAAACGCCTCAACGCCCTGCTCGACCTGGGCGACAAGGGTATCGCCGAGCTCATCGAGCTCCAGCGCCAAGCCCTCGCCTAACCTGCCAAAAAGGGACAGGTTTATTTTGGTAGGTTTTATCTGCGGAGACGTCTAGACACAAGACTGCCGTTGATTGAGAGGGGAGAGGCTAAGGTCCTCGCCGTCCTCAACACGGCATTGCTATAGAGACAAGGAGACCACTCATGGCACTTGAGAAGATCGACATCGACACCCTCGACCCGGCGGCGACCATCGTCGTGGCAACCGGAAACGCTCATAAGCTCACCGAGATCGAGGCCATTTTGGGCAAGGTCATGCCCGAGGTGCGCTTTGTGGCGCTCGGCCAGCTGGGCGATTTTGAGGACCCCGAGGAAAACGGCATGACGTTTTTGGAGAACGCCATCATCAAGGCGCAGGCTGCCGTCGAAGAGACGGGGCTCATGGCCATTGCCGACGATTCGGGCCTGGTCGTTGACGCGCTGGACGGTGAGCCCGGTGTGTATAGCGCGCGCTACGCGGGCGTTCACGGCGACGATGCCGCCAACAATGCCAAGCTGCTCGTTAACCTGGAAGGCGTGGCGGACGAGGACCGCACCGCGCGCTTTATGAGCGTCGTTGCGCTTATCGACACGGACGGTTTGGTCACCTATGGTGAGGGCGCCTGCGAGGGCGTTATCGCACACGAGGGCCGCGGCGATCACGGCTTTGGCTACGACCCGCTGTTCCTGCCGGTCGACACGCCGGGCAAGACCATGGCTGAGCTGACGGCGGACGAGAAGAACACCATCAGTCATCGTTTCCACGCGCTTGAGCATCTGTCCGCCAAACTGACGGGCGAGGAGTAGGCTGTGCGTGCGGTGGTTCAGCGCGTGCTCAACGCCGGCGTGACGGTCGACGGCGAGTGCGTGGGCAAAATTGGGCGCGGCTATCTGGTGCTGCTGGGCGTGGGCCACGGCGACACGCGCGCCGAGGCCGATAAGCTGTGGGGCAAGCTCCGGGGCTTGCGCATTAACGAGGACGAGAACGGCAAGACCAACCTGGCACTTGCCGATGTCGACGGCGAGGTGCTCGTGGTGTCGCAGTTCACGCTGTTCGCCGATTGCCGTCACGGCCGCCGCCCATCGTTTACCGATGCAGGCGCCCCCGATGTCGCCAACGAGCTTTACGAGTACTTTTTGACGCTCGTTGCCCAAGATGTCGAGCACGTGGCACATGGCATCTTTGGCGCCGACATGAAGGTCGACCTGGTCAACGATGGCCCGTTCACCATCGTCCTGGACACGGACAACCTTTAGGTTACTCGGTTTTACCAAACCGCGTAACAACTGGTCATGCGAGGTTGTCGTCTGGTACGTATTTGGGACGGGGCTTATTTAGCTACTTGCGTGTGGTGGCAGCAGGGTGCTATAGTATTAGAGTTTTGTCTATCTTAGGGGTATTATCCCCTTTTTGAATTGCACCTTCTGGAGGCCCTGTTCATGGAAGAGATGGAAGTCAATCACGTCGACGACATCCACGAGAAGCTGACCGATATGGTGGGCGATCGCGTCAAGGTTAAGGCCAACATGGGCCGTACCCGCGTCGTCGAGCGCATGGGCACCATCAAGAGCGTCCACCCCGCCGTCTTTATCGTCGAGGTTGACGAGCGTCGCGGCCGCAAGTCGCGTCAGTCCTACCAGTACATCGATGTCCTCACCGGCCAGGTCGAGCTGTTCGACCCCGAGAGCGGCGAGCATATCTTTACCCCGCTCGGCAATCAGCTCGAGGAGCACTAACAGTGACCGATTGGTCCCTGACTCTTACCGCGCCGGCAAAGATTAACCTCTACCTGGGGGTTCATATCGAGCGTGACGACCGTGGCTACCACAAGGTCGATTCCCTGATGGCAGCCGTCGGCCTAGCCGATACCGTGACGGTCGCTCCGGCACAGGAGCTGACCGTCCAGACGGTTCCGGCATCAGATTTTCCCATGCAAAAGAATACGGCGTATCGGGCTGCGGTTGCCATGGCCGAGCATTATGGTCGCGAGGCCAACGTGTGCGTGACGATCGAGAAGCATATTCCGTTGTGCGCCGGTCTGGGCGGTCCTTCGACGGATGCCGCCGCGGTCATTATCGCTTTGGCGGAACTCTGGGGCATCGACCGCACCGATCCTGCGCTGGACGATATCGCCCGCAGCATTGGCGCCGATGTGCCGTTCTTTTTGCATACGAGCCCTGCATTTTACGTGGGCGGGGGAGACGTTCTGGCGACCGAGTACCCCGCATTGCCCGCAACGCCTGTCGTGCTGGTTAAGCCGCGCGAGGCGAGCGTTTCAACGGTTGAAGCGTATCGACGCTTTGACGAGACCCCAGTGCCTGCGGAGAAGCCCGGTGCGATCGCATCGGCGCTTCGCTCGGGAGACGCCGAGACTGCCTACGCGCTCGTCCACAACAACCTGGGCGTCATTTCCGCGCAGATGGAGCCGCAGATCCAAGTGGTCCTCGACTGGCTGCGCACACAGGACGGTACCGTTGCCGTGGACGTGTGCGGGTCGGGCGCCTGCTCGTTTGCCATTTGCGACACCGCCGTCACGGCAGCAAATCTGGCGGCACTCGCTCAGCAAAACGGCTGGTGGTCCTGCGCGACGGAGCTTATTCCCAACACGGTTCGCGTCGAAGTGCCAAAGAAATAAAAAATTATCTAGCACGTGGCGGAAATCTTTGTTACTATAGTCGAGCTAACGGGTTGTGGCTCAGTTTGGTAGAGCACTGCGTTCGGGACGCAGGGGTCGCTGGTTCAAATCCAGTCAACCCGACCAGAGCATGAGGAGGGACCGCTTCTTGCGGTCCCTTTTTTTAGCTATTGTTGTGATACCGCGATACCCGCGGTATACTCATTCGAGCTTGTCTCGCTGTATTGTGGAGGTCTACATGTTTGGACTGAGGGCTCCTGAGCTCATCATTATTCTCGTCGTTGTCCTGATTATCTTCGGGCCCAAGAACCTGCCGAAGCTCGGCAAGTCCCTCGGCTCTACCGTCAAGAATATCCGCGAGGGTATGGAGGGCGACGATAAGGCCGAGACCAAGCAGGCCGAGGAGGTCGTGGTCGAGCAGTCCGAGGAGGACAAGGAGATCGCTGAGCTCGAGGCCAAGCTCGCTGCTGCCAAGAAGAAGCAGGCAGAGGACAGCGACGCGGACGCAGAGTAGTCCCATCCCTTTGGGGTGAGCACCTGACCGGCTTGCCCGCAGGCTAGCCGGTCTTTTTTGTTTTGTTGACAGTTGATTGTTTGATCAGAGTTGGGGAGATATCCGTATGGACGCAAGCCAGATCGTACTGACCGCTGAGGGCCGCCAGAAGCTCGTCGAGGAGCTCGCTTGGCGTGAGGGCGATTACGCCAAGGAGATCGTCGAGGACATCAAGGAAGCCCGCGCGTTCGGCGACCTTTCGGAGAACTCCGAGTACGATGCCGCCAAGGACAAGCAGGCCCAGAACGCCGCTCGTATTGCCGAGATCCAGGCCATCCTCGCCAACGCTCAGGTTGCTGCCACCACGGGCGATCTGACCGTCTCCATCGGTTCCACCGTTTCTCTGATTGATCCCAACGGTGAGGTCATGGAAGTCACGCTCGTCGGTACCACTGAGACCAACTCGCTCGAGCACAAGATTTCCAACGAGTCTCCGGTTGGCCATGCCATCATCGGTCACGGCGAGGGCGACTCCGTCGAGGTCGTTACGCCTTCCGGCAAGACTCGCGTCTACACCATCGCCAAGATCGCACGCTAGACCACGGTCCCGCGTAAAGCTATGTTTTCGCTCCCTGGGACCGAATCCTGGGGAGCGTTTTAATTTGAGGAGCTAACTTATGGCAGAGAACCAGAACGCCGCCGATCAGGCATCGACGCTCAACGACGAGCGCGCCACCCGCCTGGCCAAGCGCGCCGCCCTGTTCGAGGCGGGCCAGAACCCCTATCCCGAGCACTCTGAGCTTGAGGACTACGTCGCCGATATCGAGGCTAAGTACGCCGGGCTTGCCGATGGCGAGGACACCGAGGACGTCGTGAAGATCGCCGGCCGCGTGGTCGCCAAGCGCGGTCAGGGCAAGATCATGTTCATCGTCGTGCGCGATGCGACTGCCGAGATTCAGCTGTTCTGTCGCATCAACGACATGGACGAGGCTACCTGGAATACGCTCAAGGCCCTCGACCTAGGTGACATCCTGGGCGTGACCGGCGTGGTCGTGCGCACCCAGCGCGGCCAGCTTTCCGTTGCCCCAAAGAGCGCGACCCTGCTTTCCAAGGCCGTTCGCCCGCTGCCCGAGAAGTTCCACGGTCTTTCCGACAAGGAGACCCGCTATCGCCAGCGCTATGTCGATCTGATCGCCAACGACGACGTTCGCGAGACCTTCCGTAAGCGCTCGCAGATCCTCTCCACCTTCCGCCGCTTTATGGAGTCCGACGGCTACATGGAGGTCGAGACCCCCATCCTGCAGACCATCCAGGGCGGCGCTACCGCCAAGCCGTTCATTACCCACTTCAACGCGCTCGATCAGGAGTGCTACCTGCGTATTGCCACCGAGCTCCACCTCAAGCGCTGCATCGTCGGTGGTTTTGAGCGCGTGTTCGAGATCGGCCGCATCTTCCGTAACGAGGGCATGGACCTTACCCACAACCCCGAGTTCACCACGATGGAGGCCTACCGTGCCTTCTCAGACCTCGAGGGCATGAAGGCGCTCGCCCAGGGTGTCATTAAGGCGGCTAACAAGGCCATCGGCAACCCCGAGGTCATCGAGTACCAGGGCCAGACCATCGACCTTTCTGGTGAGTGGGCAAGCCGTCCCATGTCCGACATTGTCTCGGACGTGCTCGGCAAGAAGGTCACCATCGACACGCCCGTCGAGGAGCTTGCTGCCGCCGCTCGCGAGAAGGGCCTGGAGATCAAGCCCGAGTGGACTGCCGGCAAGATCATCGCCGAGATTTACGATGAGCTGGGCGAGGACACCATCGTCAACCCGACCTTCGTGTGCGATTACCCCATCGAGGTCAGCCCGCTTGCCAAGCGTTTTGAGGACGACCCGCGTCTGACTCTCCGCTTTGAGCTGGTCATCGCCGGCCACGAGTACGCCAACGCATTCTCCGAGCTCAACGACCCGGTCGACCAGGCCGAGCGCTTCGCCGCCCAGATGGCCGAGAAGGCCGGCGGCGACGACGAGGCCATGGAGTACGACGAGGATTACGTGCGTGCCCTCGAGTACGGTATGCCTCCCGCGGGCGGCATCGGCATCGGTATCGACCGCGTGGTCATGCTGCTCACCAACCAAGCTTCCATCCGCGACGTGCTGCTGTTCCCGCACATGAAGCCCGAGAAGGGTTTCCAGTCCGGTGCCGCTGCTGCCAAGGCCGCCGAGGCCGGCAACGCCGCGAGCCCCTTCGTCAAGCCGCTTAAGCCCACGGTTGATTATTCCAAGATTGCCGTTGAGCCGCTGTTTGAGGAGTTCGTCGACTTTGATACCTTCTCCAAGAGCGACTTCCGCGCCGTGAAGGTCAAGGCATGCGAGGCCGTCAAGAAGTCCAAGAAGCTGCTGAACTTTACGCTCGATGACGGCACCGGCACCGACCGCACCATCCTCTCCGGCATTCACGATTATTACGAGCCCGAGGACCTGGTCGGCAAGACCCTACTCGCCATCACCAACCTGCCTCCGCGCAAGATGATGGGCATCCCCAGCTGCGGTATGCTCATCAGCGCCATCCACGAGGAGGAGGGCGAGGAGCGTCTCAACCTGATCCAGCTCGACGATTCCATCCCTGCCGGCGCAAAGATGTACTAACTAGTTACGCGGTTCTACGAACCGCGTAACGGCTCGACGCTGCGCGGGCCGCATTTGGGCAATCTGACGTTCAACTTCAAGGGCGCGACCAGAAGGTCAGCGCCCTTTCGTTTCACGCCACCTTGCCTCAAATGCGACCCGCTCGCTGACTTATGCTCAACCTGCGGCGCCATTTTGCTTGAAGGCACCTTGCTCGCTCTGGCGGGCTTTCGCTGTCCGTCCTCTACCTGCGGCGTTGCCCTGGTTGGCACTTAGGGACGTTCCTCTTGTGCCGGCACTTGGGGACGGTCCTAGCCGCCTGGGGTCTACCGGTGCATTGGGGGTTTACGCCTTCCGTGCATGACAGTCGTCTCTTTTATGTTTCCTTTAGCCGTCGCTGCCTAGGATGGGGGTTAGTCGGTAGGAAGGGAGCGTCTGTATGGACGACGCGAGCGATCGTGCAATCGAAGAGGACATGCTCAATCAGTTCAACTATTTTGATGATGAGGACGAGGAGCCGATCGACCGTCGCGAGCCGGCATCGCTTGACTCATTTGACCTAGTGGGTGAAGGGGCTGATGAGGTTGAGAATGAATCGACGGAACCCCCACAGCCTTCGCGCCCCGACCCGCTGCTTTCGAGAATCTCTTTGCACCACGGTGTCCGTGCCGGCGCGCTCCATATGAAAACTGACTGGCGCCAGATCGTGACGGCAGGCGATGAGCTTGCCGTCGATGCGCCACTTACCGACAAATCATCCATCATTTGTCGCACCGGTATGCTTATGCTCGCGAGCGGAACGGGTGCCTGGCGTGTACGCGATACCATGAATCGCATCGCCGCCGTGCTCGGTGTCACCATCCACGTTGACTTAAGTCTCCTGTCGTTTGAGTGTACTTGTATTGAAGATGGTCACTGCTTTAACGAAGTCGTCAGCTTGCCCACAACGGGCGTCAATACCCATCGCATTTGGATGATGGAGAGCTTCCTAAAGGAAATCGAGACATATGGCCGTCGTTTTACGGTGCATGAGTATCACGAGATGCTCAAGACCGTTGAGAGTTCAAAACCCGATTACACTCCCTGGCAACAGGGCATTGCGGCGGCCTGTGCTTGCGGCGCCTTTGTCTTTTTGCTCGGCGGCGGCCCTATCGAGATGGCCTGTGCATTTGTGGGCGCTGGTGTCGGCAACTTTGCGCGCTCCCATATTCTCAAGCAGGGCCTTGGCCAGTTTAGCGCGCTGACGATCGGCGTTGCACTCGCTTGCGTCTCGTATCTGCTGGCATTGCTTGGCCTTGGCCAGGTCATACCGGGGGCAATGTCGCACCAAGAAGGCTATATCGGCGCCATGCTCTTTGTGATCCCCGGCTTTCCTCTCATTACGGCAGGTCTCGACATCGCTAAGCTCGACATGCGAAGCGGCATTGAGCGTCTTTCGTATGCTGTGTCGATTATTGTGATGGCGACGCTCGTAGGTTGGATGGTTGCCGAGTGTGTTGGCCTGGCGCCGGACGACTTTGCGCCGCTCGGCCTTTCGCCGCTTGCCCTTACGCTCTTGCGCGTGCTAATGAGCTTCGTTGGCGTATTCGGCTTCTCAGTGATGTTCAACAGCCCGGTAAAGATGGCCACGGCAGCTGGGCTGATCGGCGCCGTGTCCAATACCCTTCGTTTGACCCTTGTCGATGGGCCGACGATGCTTCCCTTCCTGGGCCTCAGCGCGGGAATGCCTCCCGAGGCGGCTGCATTTATCGGGGCGCTCGTTTCGGGTTTGCTGGCAAGCCTGGCAGAAATCAGGCTCACCTACCCACGTATCGCCCTCACGGTGCCATCGATTGTCATTATGGTGCCGGGCTTGTATCTGTATCGCTCGATGTATTACATGTGCACCTTCGACACGGTCAATATGCTCGGCTGGTTTGTGCGTGCAGTGCTCATCGTGGCGTTTTTGCCCGTTGGCCTGGGTGTGGCGCGTACGCTCACCGACCCTCGCTGGCGCCACACCAGCTAATTTGTCGTTGGGGACGTCCCAACGGATCAACTGCGCCTCGCATCTCCATAAACTCAACGCTTACGAAGCGCGCGCCGTTCGTGTTAGGGTAGTTCCACCACATAAGTAGTCGCAGACGCACGTACCACGGGCGGGCGAGATGAAGTCCCAACAGCTCCATCTCGCCCGCCCGTTTTTGTTGTGCGCCGCGGCGCAACACAGAAAGGACCATGCCCTTTATGCCTATCAACAAACGAGAGAGCCTGCTGTTCGCCTTTATCATGTGCTTTTGCATGGTGCTCTGGATGAGCATCTACAACGTTGCCCTGCAGCATGGGGCCATCGACGGCGAGGTTGTTGCCGCCGCGTGGCTCGGCTTCCCCGTTGCCTACGTTTTTGCCATGTGCTGCGACTGGTTCGTCGCCAGCCCCCTTGCCAAGGGTTTCGCCTTTAAGTTCCTGGTCACGCCGGGCAAGAGCTCTCCTCTTGCCATGACGCTCACCGTCAGCTCCTGCATGGTCGTTCCCATGGTCATCATCATGTCGCTCTACGGTGCGTGCGAGGGCCTGTTCCACATGCCCGGCGGCCCGCTCGCAAACCTGCAGGCACTGCCGATGATGTGGCTCGTTAACATTCCGCGCAACTTTATCATGGCCCTGCCCTGGAACCTGCTGGTGGCCGGTCCGGTTGCTCGCTTTGTCTTCCGCCGCGCCTTTCCCATGGGAACCGTCTTCGAAGAGCAGCATATGGAGCTCGTGCGCATGCCGGGTGCTCCCGCTGCCGATGCTGTCAATGACGTTGCCGAGGACATGGGTGTCGAGCCCGCCTGCTAGACAGCAGCTCAAAACCAAACCGCCAAACGGACCCGAGCAATTCCTTTTTTGTAGACGTTGTCGTGCGGCTACGGGCGGGAAAGGTCCCAACGGTTAACATATAATCCATATGGGTAAAGAGACCAAAGCGCCGCCACGAGTGGCGCTTTGCGTTTGAAAAAACTAGCTCGTCTAAGAGGAACTAGCATGTTAGACCGTTTTACCGATCGCGCGCGCAAGGTCATGTCCATGGCCAAGCAGGAGGCGCTCGATCTTCATTCAAATAAGGTGGGTACCGAGCATCTGTTGCTCGCGCTCGCCAAGGAGGACGAGGGCATTGCCGCTGAGGCGCTGCGCTCGCTCGATATCTCCTACGACGACATCATGGATACCCTCAAAGAGGTCCAGACCACGGTTCCCGAGCCCAGCGAGGAGACCGAGGCTGCCAAGCTTGCCTTTACGCCGCTCGTCATTAGCGTGATGGAGCGCTCCTTCCGCGTGGCACGCGAGAACAACCAGACCTACGTTTCGACCGAGCACTTGCTGATCGGCATCGTCGAAGAAGGCAACGGCATGGCCATGGACATCCTCATGCGCCTGGGCGTGTCGTCTTCTTCCATTAAAAAGGCCATCGAAAAGCTCACTGCCAAGGATCAGGACAAGAAGCGTCCGCTCGCTGGCGCTGGCGCTGGTCGTCCCGGTGCGGGCCTGCCGTTCTTTAGCGGCTCGGATGCCTCTCAGCAAAAGGGGAGCGGCACCGACACGCTCAAGCAGTTCGCCACCAACCTCACGCAAAAGGCGCGCGACGGCGAGCTCGATCCCGTGATTGGCCGCGAAAAGGAAGTCCAGCGCATGATGGAGATCCTTTCGCGCCGCACCAAGAACAATCCGCTTATCCTGGGCGATCCCGGCGTGGGCAAGACGGCTATCGTCGAGGGCCTGGCGCAGCAGATTGCTGCTGGCAACGTGCCCGAGAACCTCATGAACCAGAATATCTGGACGCTCGACCTGCCGGGTCTTGTCGCGGGCGCCAAGTATCGCGGTGAGTTTGAGGAGCGCCTCAAGAACGTGATCCAAGAGGCTACCGAGGCCGACGACGTCATCTTGTTTATCGATGAGATGCACACCATCATCGGTGCCGGTTCTGCCGAGGGCTCCATCGACGCGAGCTCCATGCTCAAGCCCGTGCTCGCGCGCGGTGCCTTCCAGATTATCGGCGCCACCACGGCCGAGGAATTCCGCAAGTACCTCACCAAGGACCCGGCCTTCGAGCGTCGCTTCCAGACCATCGATGTCGAGGAGCCGAGCGTCGAGGACACGGTCAAGATCCTGACCGCGCTCAAGCCGCGCTACGAGGAGCACCACCACGTGCGTTACACGCAGGGTGCCATCGAGGCCGCCGCGAACCTCTCCAACCGCTACATCCAGGATCGCTTCCTGCCCGATAAGGCAATCGACCTCATCGACGAGGCCGGTGCCCGCGCTCGCATCGCCGCGAATCGCGCGCCCGAGCCGGTGCGCGAGGCCGAGCATCGTATCGAGGAGCTCAAGGCCGCCGCGCAGGAGGCCACCGAGAGCGACGACATGAACAAGGCCGCCGAGATCACCGAGCAGCAGAAGGCTGCCGAGATTGAACTCGCCGAGGCCAAGGCCGCCTGGACGGCCGAGCTCGACGCCAGCCCGCTCACCATCGATGTCTCCCAGATCGCCGATATCGTGTCCGTGACCTCGGGCGTGCCGGTGTCCTCGCTTACCGAGAGCGAGAGCCGTCGCCTGCTGCAGGCCGAAAGCGTGCTCAAGACCCGCATTATCGGTCAGGATGAGGCTGTCGAGGCAGTTGCCAAGGCCGTGCGCCGCAGCCGCTCGCCGCTCAAGGATCCGCGTCGCCCCGGCGGCAGCTTTATCTTCCTGGGTCCCACCGGCACGGGCAAGACCGAGCTCGCCAAGACGCTCGCCGAGTACCTCTTTGGCAGCAAGGACGCGCTCATCAGCTTCGACATGTCCGAGTTCGGTAGCGAGTTCGAGGTCTCCAAGCTCATCGGTAGCCCTCCGGGTTACGTCGGTCACGACGAGGGCGGCCAGCTCACCAAGGCCGTTCGTCGCCACCCGTACTCGGTCGTGCTGTTCGACGAGATCGAGAAGGCGCACCCCGATATCTTCAACATTCTGCTGCAGGTGCTGGAAGAGGGTCGTCTGACCGATAGCCAGGGCAAGACGGTCGACTTCCGCAACACTGTGATCATCATGACGTCCAACGTGGGCGCCCGCGAGATTGCGCAGGATGCAAGCGTGGGCTTTGGTACCACGGGCGAGCAGGGTCTTACCTCGAGCGAGATCCGCGGCCGCGCGATGGGCGAGCTCAAGCGCCTGTTCCGCCCCGAGCTGCTCAACCGTATCGATGACATCGTGGTGTTCCAGAAGCTTTCGGGCGAGAATCTGACCAAGATCGCGCACCTGCTGGTGGACGACCTGCGTCAGCGTTTGATTGCCAACGGCATGAACATCAAGCTCACCGATGCGGCCTATGACAAGATCGTGGCCGAGGGCACCGACCTCACCAACGGTGCGCGTCCGCTGCGCCGTGCTATTCAAAAGCTCATCGAGGACCCGCTGTCCGAGGAGCTGCTGGCCGGCGAGTGGGGCGAGGGCGATACCGTCCTGTGCGACGTGGCCGATGGCAAGTTTGTCTTTAGCCACGGCACGGGCGAGATCCCGGCACCGCGTCCGGCAGGTACGCTCGGTGGCGATACCGCCCCGGCGGCACCGCACACCGGAAACGTCGCGCCTGTGAGCAGCGGCGTGACCTCGGGCCCCGGCGGCATGATGCAAGCCGGCTCTGGCGCGCTGTAGGGATTGAATATCACCTTGCATGATGGGGGGCGTTCCCGATGGGGGCGCCCTTTTCTTGTGGAGAAGAGTTTCCAGTAACGATAAAATAATTGAAAAAGTACTGCTGGATGGCAAAAGGAGTTATTATGGCGAAAAGCGCTCAAAGAATTGAGATGTCGCTCGATAACATGAGAAAAATCGGAATGGTTCTTCGTGCCGTGCTGGTACTTATAGTCATCGCTACTATCGTCGTCTTTGGTTCGGCATTTGTTGTTGCATGCCATAGCATTTTGAATGGCGCAGTGGTAATCGAGGGGGTCGTTGAGCTTGGTGAGGGCGGCAGCATCGCGCTTCCAAACTTGGCGCTATGGGCGGTTTTGCTCCTTGCAGGGGAGTTTACATTGTTAAGCATCAGCTTCGATGTCGCTCGTCGTCAATCGCCTTTTTCTATTCGACATGCACGGATGATTGCCGTTATTGCTTGCCTATTTGCAATTAATGCCATTATGGGCTCTCTACAGATTGGCAGCGATTTAAAAATAATGGTGGGCAATTGTGTATTGAGTTGTCGTATGAATTCCGCTCTCCTTCAGATTGGTGACTCAGGCATCACGTTGGATGTGGGATCTATCATTGCAATGATGGTCGCTTTCGCTTTGTCGATCTTCTGGCGCTATGGGGCGCTTTTGCAGTCCCAGTCCGATGATTTGGTCTAGGTGATTGACCATGGATTATCTCATTATTGAGGTTGAGACGCTTTTGCTTAAGACCGGGAAAACAAATGCCGATCTAATAAGAGCGACTGGGCATACGCCAGCCAACATTTCTAAAATCCGTAATGCAAAAATAAAGGCTATACGCTTGAAGACATTGCTCGATATCTGTGTTGAGTTGGATTGTCAGCCGGGAGATTTGATCCGTCGTGTGAGTGAAATAGAACTTGAGGAACTTACCATCGCGCGTGCGCGGAATAAGATTTTGCAAAGACGCAATCCCGACCCCTCCGAGATATTGCCCACAGAGGTTTACGTAGTAGATCTCTCTAAGGAATAACAAAACAGAATAAGAAGACAAGAAGACAAACACGTATGCATGCAAGGCTCCTACCGCAAACGATCGGTAGGAGCCTTAATTTATTTGAAAATAGTTCTTGAAATCATAAGGTTATCGTTATACGATAACGAAGTATTAAAACAGACGATAAATCGAAAGGAGGTAATTATGAACTGGGTAATCGATCCGTGTAGCAACGTGCAGGGTGGCGGTGGTGGCTGCCGCAATTACCACCCGTGTTCGCGCTGTAGCTGTTTTGGCGTATATGTTCATTTCTAGCAACGCGAACGTTAATGCTGGTTAAGACAGCAGAGGGTAAGCAGCGTGGTCGATAACTGCCATCCGTCGGCCGCGCTGCCTTTTTTAATGAGGTTCATGAGACATGGGTAATGCGATTTCAATCAAGGATCTATCAAAGCGCTACGGCAAAAACTGGGCGTTGTCTGATGTTTCATTTGATATAGATGAGGGCGAAGTGTGCGCTCTCGTTGGGGAGAACGGCGCGGGGAAGAGTACGTTGATTGATATTCTTCTTGGCTTGCTTAAAGCAACGAAAGGTTCAATCAGTTTTTTCGGCGAGTCTGGGAGAGCAGGTCTGGCAAGAGCACGCAGAAATATCGGATTCGTCCCCGACGGCTGTGGGGCATTCTTGAACTTAACCGGTCGAGAAAACTTGATCTCACGCTGTATCGAGTGGGGGCTGCCGAAAAGTGAAGTTAATCGAGTGCTCGCTGCCGTTGGACTAGAAAATGCGGCGGATGCATCGGTAAAACAATACTCGCTCGGCATGAAGCGTCGTCTGGATATCGGAACGGCTCTTCTAGGCGACCCACAACTACTCATCATGGATGAACCCATAAACGGGCTCGATCCAGTGGGTGTGATTGAGGTGCGTGATCTCCTGCTGTCGTTGAAGGACAAACGGGATAAAACGGTGCTCATTTCAAGCCATAACCTAGATGAATTGGAGAAAGTTGCGACATCTTTTGCGTTTCTCCATCAAGGCAGACTTCTCGTTAAGGAAGAAAACTCCTACAAAGACAGAAGTCTGGAAAAGCGGTTTTTGGATTTGATCGGGGAGGCAGATAATGCAACTTCTGCGACTGATTAGATGCGAAGCCCGTCGGTTGCTCAGAAATCCAGCCTTTTTCGTGTTGTTGATCTGGGGAATTTGGATTGTTAAAGATGTCTGTAATCCAAATATGTATGGGACTTATGGAACATCTGATTTAGGGGGAGTCGGCAAACAGATTGGTTTCTTTGCAAACATCCTCGACAAGACTGACCCAGCTGGTTCGGCGGTTCGGACGGCACTATTCATGACCTACGAGTGGTTTTTCGTTCTAGCCGGATGCATTGTTATTTCCTGCGCCATGGATTATCAAAGCAGGTCTTCTGAAGTGACGTATGCAAAAGGGACGGGTGTAGCAAAGGCCGTTGTCGCAAAGTGGCTTGTTCTGACGATTGCAACTTCAACAGCGTTCAACCTGTTTTCGGGATTCACTCTCTTCAAATCTCCGCTTGGCTGCTATGTGGATGGGCGGGTGTTTCTTGATAGATACCTGCCCGTGTTGCTTTTGATTGATGCTATTTTGGCTGCATTAGTAGCTCAGTCGATGGCAGTTTTCTATTTACTTAGAAATGCACCGCTTAGCATTATGTTGGTGTTGGTCGGGACGCTGCTCGCCTCCGATGAATATACGCTGGTGGTCTTTTCCAATCACGCATCGACGCAAATTCCCTGGTGGCTCTCAGTCGGACCATACTTACGCCATCTTGGAAATCTGTGCTTTCAAGGCCTAGCCATTAATCAGATCATTCTTTTCTCTGTTATTTGCACCGTTGTTTCGTTGCAGCTCGGGGTCATGGGAATCAAAGCGAGGAGGGGGTAGAAATGCGCTGCGAAGATATGATTAAGGCTGAAGCCTATCGAGTTATGAAGAGCAAAGCGCCTCTTCTGCTGATTGCGGCAGGTTTCGTGCTCGCATTGCTTTATTCTGTGTCTTATGAACCATGGAGAGCCTACGGAACGAGCGATTGGCTTGGCGACGGTGTTATGGGCTTCTTTCCAAACCCACAATATGGTTTTGTGGGAATTCCGGGAGACCTCGTTAAAGACGGAGCTCGCTACCTTTCCGCTGTGGCACCGCTTGCTCATTCTCTGTTCTTTCCTATTGTTGCTGTTCTCGTCATCGGCTATGCGTTTCGAACTCCGATAACGGGATCTCAATGGCTTGCTTCCTATGCAAGGGGAATGAAAACAGTACAGTTGTTGGTTGCAAGGACTCTTGTCTCGATTGTCACGCTTGTCGGTGGTTTTGTTCTCTTTTCGATACTCGTTGGTGCGGTCCAAAGCGCGAGTGGCATAGGAATGACGATGGATATGATCGGAGAGTTTCTTCTTCGACTGTCTCTTGCTACCTTGATTTGCACAACGTTATGCCTGCTGCTCGTCCTGGCCATCTCGCTCTTTGGAAATGGCGCGTTTGTTCTATCGTTCATCATCCTGCTGCTTTATTTGGGGTACGGGAATCCAAATATGCCACTGCACTTGACATGGCTGGCGACCCTTGCGTCTCCGCGACCAATTCAATTCATCGTGCCGGGGACGTTGCTGTTTGTAGCGCTGGCAACAGTCGTTCCCATTGTCATCCTCGGACTTTGTTGGGCTATCAAGGGTGCTATCAGAAAACGGAGCATATAAATGAAAGAGTCTGAATTTAACGTTATTGAAGAGAATGATGTGAACGGTATCACTATCTACAATACCCAGTCTGGTGGCGTTCTCGACCTTGACGCTGCGCACACGAATGAGCTGAATTTATATCGCAAGGGTGCCGCCGCCTTGGATGGTGATTTCGAAGAGGCCCTTAAGATGGGTGGCATGTTGGTAGATGACGATGTTGACGAGCGGCGAATGTTGATGCTTGAGAGCTTGTCGGCAAGGTTTGCAAATGACTATTTAGGACTGACGATTGCTCCAACGCTGGCATGCAATTTTAGGTGTCCCTACTGCTATGAAAAAGGCTGCTCGCACCCCACTATGTCAGAAGAGACAATGACGGATATCGCAGAATTCGTGCGTTCCGGCTATCCCGGGATCAACGATCTTCACGTTGACTGGTATGGAGGCGAACCCCTACTCTGTGTGGACATGATCGAGCGACTGACAAAAGAACTGAGAGGGGCGATTAGGCCAGGCGCTACTTATTCTGCCGGAATGGTAACGAACGGATATCTCCTGACGCGAGAAATTGCTCAGAAGCTTGCTGATTGTCAGATCGGTTCGGTTCAAATTACTATTGATGGCTCAAAGAGGGATCATGATTCGCGGAGGGTCCCGGCCGACGGTCGTCCGACATATGATGCCATTATCGACAATATAATCTCATGTGCCGATGTTCTTCAGATTACCATTCGCGTGAACGTCGATGAGTCCAATAGCAAAGAGGTCGATGCGTTGATTGACGAGCTTGACGCTAAAGGGCTTCGCGGTAAAGTCGCGATTTATCTTGCTGCGGTCGACAATGTTAACGATACTTGCTCAAATGACATTCATTGTTTTTCTCAGCGTGGGTTCTCTCAAGTTGAAACGTTCTTTATGGATAAAGCTAGCGAGCGCGGATTCAACGTTATTCCGTTTACGCCATATGAACCAGGTGTCTGCTGTGCGGTTTCCCTTAATTCGTTTGTCATCGATCCGCTTGGTAGACTTTTTAAATGTTGGGATGAGGTTGGCAAGGGCGAGTGCGCCGTTGGAAATGTTCGAGAAGGCGTGAAAGCTAATTCGAACTATTTGAAATGGATGGAGTATTTACCAAACGACACAGTATGTGGCGAGTGTGTAATGTTTCCGGCTTGTATGGGCGGATGTCCCCACGCCGCGATGGAGGGTCAGAGAAAATGCGCGAGCGTTAAATTCAATGCTAGGCAGAGAATGCGGTTAGCTCGTAATTATCAGTATTCGCATGAGGCAAATCACGATGTTTAGATTTTGGAAGATATATCTCCTCCATAAGCCAAGGCTTTATGTCTATCTGCTTCTCGATGTCTTGTCTCAGCTGTGCAGCCTTGCTGAACCATATTTGTTGGGACTGACTGTAAATGTGCTGGCGACAAAAAATGTCCTCGGTATTAGTTTGCGGACGCTAGTCTTATGTATTTTCGCGATTGGCGTGGTCGCCATTGTGGGGTCGGTGTTGGCCTATTGGACTTCCCTAATCTATGTCGACCTTCAAGCGCATGCGGGATATCAACTAAACGCTGACACACTTGAACACGTCAAGCGTTTGCCCCGGAAGTTTTTCATCGGATTTGATGCGGGCTATTATAATCAGCAAATCAATCACGATTCAAACGACCTCATAATATTCGGAATAACATCGGCGTCAAATATCATTGGCGGTGTTGCAACGATTATCTGTTCCTTGATTATGTTGATGAATATAAACATTGCGATGGCGATTGCCTGTCTAGCCTGCATCGTTACGGGGGCAGTAGTTTATCGATTGTTTAGCGGGCTGCTGTTCAATCGAGGCTTTGAGTTTCAAGAAAAGACCGCTGCTTTCTATGGGACTCTCCAGAGCCAGCTGGAGAGCGTCTCCTTTCTTCGTCGCCATTCATTATTCGATTTCTATTCCTTGAGGCTGCAGAAGGCTTTCGATGGTCTTTATCCAGCTATATTGGCTAACCAAAAAGCCGGATCACGGTTCGAACTTGCGAATCAGTTGATTTTTTCCTTTGCGCAGTTCTGTTTGCTCGCGATTGGAGGCTGTGAGATTGTCGCAGGTAAAATGCCGGTTGGTTTTCTGCTGACGGCATTGAGCTATTATTCGAGCGCCAATTCTGCTCTGGTGAACTTGCTTTCTTGGGGCAAAAGCTACCAGGCGAGCAAGGTGAGCGCCCAACGCCTTAAGCGCCTTTGGGCAATGGATGAAGAGGCGAACGGTTCTGTCCGCATTGGTTCTCCTGTTTCACTTGTGTGCAAGGGCCTGTCGATTTGTCGCCCTGATACCGATCGAATCATAGATTATCCAGAGCTCATCTCGCTTAATCGAGGAGTCTTATACGGCGTGTCGGGCGCAAACGGAAGCGGGAAAAGCACGCTTCTCGATGGCATGGCTGGTCTATATCCCGATGATTGCGTTGGGACTATTGCTTATGACGAGGTTGATTTGAGCCAGATTGATTCTATAAATCTACGCTCGTATGTCGTTGGTATTGCCGAGCAAGAACCTGATATCGTTAACGGAACACTCAGAGAGAATCTGACGCTACTCGCGGGCGATAATTGTCCAATTCTTGAAGTCGGGCGACTTGTAGACCAGTTTGGTCTGACCAAACTGGTCTCAACACTTCCCAATGGTCTTGATGGGGTGCTGGACGAGCAAAACCATAATATATCGGGTGGTGAGAAGCAGAAGATTGCGATTATTCGTGTATTGCTTAAGGACTCACCCGTCATGTTATTCGATGAACCGACGTCGGCGCTTGACGGAGCGAGTAGGTCAGCGTTCATTGATATTCTGCAACAGAAGAAAGAAGATCATATAGTGGTTGTTGTCTCGCATGATCCCGAGTTGCTTGAGGCTTGCGACGAAGTGATTGAACTATAAAAGCTTGTGCATGGCGCTTCGTTGCGGGACTCATTGCCTGTGGATAGCGAATTGCAGCTGATGTGGGCAGTTATCTCAAACATGTATCAGCTTCTTTTATTGACTAATCCCACAACGGCAAACCCGGTCAAACGAACGCTTCAGTACTGAGGCGTCTGTTTGTCTGACAAATTGCTATACTTAATTAAGGAAAGCGTATAGCAAAAGGAGCCAACATGTCTATGTCGATACTAGACTCACGGCCGGTTCAGATGAACGTGCGTATAGATCGTCAGCTCAAAGAGGCAGGAGACGCCGTCCTGACCCATATTGGCATGACGCCGTCACAAGCCGTTCGGACACTTTGGGAGTATCTGGTCGTTAACGGACGCATGCCCTCGAAGGGAGACGCGGCGGCTCCGGTTTCTGACGGAGTGGAGCCCCGGCGCATGGAGTCAAGGGCCGCGCAAGGCAGCCATATCGTTCGAGATTCGTGCCTCAAATACGGCATCCCCATCCCCGAGTTCTCGGGAGACTATGACGACCTCTATGAGGAGGCCATGGCGGAGCGCTATCCCGAGTGGGTGGAACTATGAGCACAGAAGGCGTCCTCAAGCTGTTAATCGATACCAACGTATGGATGGATTATTTTTCTGGCAGGTCCGACCGTACGGAAAATGTCGTCCATCTGATCGAGATTGCCGATGTCTCGGAGCAGATTGCCCTGTTTGCCTCGTCTCTTTCGGTCAAAGATGTCTCGTATCTTGTCTCGGCGGCGATTAAGAGGGAGTGCCGAAGGAAGAATGGTTCGCTGAGCGATAACGCCATTGCGGCGGCGGACGAAACGGCCTGGGCATGCGTTCGGCAGATGCGCGAGCTCGCCCTCATCGCGCCGGTCGGTGCAGACGAGGTCTTCGACTCCTTTGTGTTCAAGTACCACCACAATGACTTTGAGGACGACCTGATGCTGGGCGTCGCCAATCGCATTGATGCCGATTACGTCGTGACGGAGGACAAGAATCTTATTAAACATACCAATGGTGTATGCATTAACGTTCAACAGGCGTTGAGGTTGGTTGAAGGGTCCAACGTTCCCTTTGCACGGCCCGTCTAGCTTGCTTTACCTTGATAAAGTGGCGTTTCCTCACCGTTAGCCGATGATGCAAGGGCGCTCGGCGTTTTCGACTGGTTTATGCACGCAAAGTCTGGGAATATACAAGTCGCATGTCTTACTGTCTAACCAGTTGCGCCAAGGAGGCACCATGGATTACAAGATCACCGGCTACGAGCCCGCCCAGCTGTTCCATTTCTTTGAGGAGGTCAGCGCGATCCCCCGCGCGTCTGGCAACGAGAAGGGCATCAGCGATTTCCTGGTTGCGTTTGCCAAGGAGCGCGGCCTCGATGTGTATCAGGACGAGGTCTACAACGTCATCATTCGCAAGCCCGCATCTGCCGGTGCCGAGAATGCCCCGACCGTGATGCTGCAGGGCCACATCGATATGGTGTGCGACAAGTTGGGCTCCGTTGAGCACGACTTTACGACCGATGGTATCGACCTGGTCGTCAAGGACGGCGTCCTCACCGCTAACGGCACCACTCTGGGCGCCGACAACGGTATCGCCGTCGCGCTTATGCTTACCGTGCTCAACGACGATTCGATTGCCCATCCGGCCCTCGAGTGCGTGTTCACCACCGACGAGGAGACTGGCCTGGTCGGCGCCGAGACGCTCGACAAGTCCCAGATTAGCGCCCGCACCATGATTAACCTTGACTCCGAGGAAGAGGGCGTTGCCACCGTCAGCTGCGCCGGCGGCGTCGTCGTTACCTACACCTGCCCCATCGCGCGCGAGCACAAGACCGGTAGCACCCTCACGCTCGACATCTCCGGCCTGCTGGGCGGCCACTCCGGCAGCGATATCCACCTGGAGCGCGGCAACGGCAACCTCATCATGGCCCGCATCATCGACCGCCTGATGGTCGCCGGCGAGCCCGCCATCGTCAGCTTTAACGGCGGCACTAAGGACAACGCCATCAACCGTGAGTGCAAGGCCGAGCTGGTTTACGCCGACCACGCTGCCGCCGAGGCCGCGGCGCAGGTCGCCAAGGGCATCATCGCCGACGTCACTGCCGAGCTCGAGGTCTTCGACCCCGGCTTTACCTGCACCGTCGAGATTGCCGACGACGCCGAGGTCGAGGCCATGGACCAGAAGTCCGCGCTTGCCCTCATCCGCGCCCTGCGTCTTGCCCCTAACGGCGTGATTCGCCGCAACGTCGCCACCGACGGCTCCGTCGAGGTTTCCTCCAACATCGGCGTGGTCGCCACTTCCGACGACCAGGTTAAGATCATGCTTTCCCCGCGCTCCTCGATCACCTCGCTGCAGAACGAGTTTAAGGATCGTTTGCAGACGCTTGCCGATGTCCTGGGCTTCGACGCCAAGTTTGAGTTCGAGTATCCCGGCTGGAGCTATGCCGAGCATTCGCCGGTCCGCGACGTCTTTGTCGAGAGCTATCGCGAGCTCTTTGGCTCCGAGCTGCGCATCGAGTCCATTCACGCCGGCCTTGAGTGCGGCCTGTTTGCCGAGGCCCTGCACGGCCTGGACGCCATCGCCGTGGGCCCGACGCTCTCCGATGTCCACACCCCGGACGAGAGCATGGAGCTCGCTTCTGCCGAGCGCTTCTACGAGCTGCTCATCGACGTGCTCAAGCGCCTCGCCGCGTAAAGGTTGCGCTAGCAGCAGTCCGAGCCACGTGCTAGCGGATTGCAAATGACATTACGAGAGGGGGTACCCGGTCTTTTGCGACAGGTGTCCCCTCTCTTCTTTTAAGAAATGGGAAATTGATTGGCGTCTAGCCCATATCCGCCCTGATGAGGTCGAGGGTTCGCTGGCAGTTTTCGCGGACGGGGCCGAGCATATGATCGCGCAGGTCCGCCATGCCGGGCAGGTCGGCGTATTCGTCCATGACCTCTTCCATGCAAATGGGTACCTCGTAGGCGAGGTCCATCATGGTCGCAAAGCAAAACTTCTCGGATAGCCCGGCATCGGTGAGCGCCGTCTCCAGCGCGGGGTCGCCCATACCGTGGTATCGGCGGATAGCGCCTGGACCGATGCGCCCCACTCGATTTTCGCCGCCAACGCTCATGGCAAGGCGCGCCCGGCGGCGCATACGCTCGTACGCCAAGCCCGATGCGACATCGTACATGGGTGCGAGCGCTGCGTTTGTGCCTTTGCCTAGGATGAGCGAGTAGTTTTTAGCGTGTGCGCCAGGCGCTCCGATAATGGCGTTATAGAACAACATATAGGTAAAAAGCACAAGATTCATGTGGTGGGGGACTGTGTTAATCAGTCGTTCTTGGATGTCTCGTGTGGTTGGTCCTCCGTCGGTGGTGTATTTCTGGCTTGGCAATACACCGAGCGCCTGGCAAAAGTCCTCCTGATGCAGCCTTTCGATATTTCCGCTGCTATTGACCATTCTGTCGTACCGTTCAACGACGAGCGCGGCTTCGTCTTCAAATGTGCAATAGGAGACGTTGGCAGTTGGAATGCCAACACGCCGAGCCGTTTTCATGCAGACGAATTCGTTTAAGGCCTGATGTTTGAACCCAACGACACCATTTTTGAAGATATGGGTAGTGGGGGATGACCCTAGACATTCGTACCATTGGCCATCATGCCAAGCTAGTGCAAATTTGCCTTGGTTGCCGCCCAGGGACCAGCTTTCGTTGGAGCCCATCCATGTCTCTCTTTCGTCATCGCGAATTGCTTTAAGCTTGTGAGCGATTTGAGAATTGGTAAGCGGGCGGTATGCGGAGACCCTGCCACGGACGGCGTCTAATTGATCGGCTCGACAAAACTGAACGGCCCCCGCGCAGTCAAGACCGATATGGCACAAGAGGGCGACGGGGTTGTTGGATGCAACGTCATGCTCGGCGGCAATAGCGCGACGCTGCTCTTGGCTGTCGGGCAAAAGGCCAAATAGGAACGGGCGGACGATGTTATGGCCATACGTGCGATTGGAAAGCGGCATTGTAAGCGATAGTGGTGCTCCGCGATAGGTTGGGGCGTATACAAAGCTGCAGAGTCCATGCTCGTCTTGCCGGAGAGTGCCTGCGATTTCGCCACAAATGAGGGTCGCAAGCTCCATCTCTGCCATTTATTTCACAACCTTACAGCCAAAGGAGAGGTCTGAAGTGTCGGAAAGGCCTTGCTCGGCTGCGATTTGGGCCAGCAGGGCACCATAGGAAGATGGCGTTCCTTGACGGGCGGGTCGTCTGCCTACGCTTGGCTTTGGCAGGGCATTCGAGTTCGCGATAGGGAGGTCCGCTATCGTCGTCGGATGTTCGGAGGGCGATGCGATGGAGTCGTTATCGCTTTGCGCAAAGAGACCTATGTCGAGTGCGTTAAAGACGGTCAGTAACTTGTCGAGCCGAATACCCGTGGCGTCTCCTAGCTCGAGCGATGCGAGCAGGCGCTCCGAAACGCCGGCTTTTTTAGCGAGGGCCGCACGGGTGATTTCCTGCGACTCGCGTGCCTGACGCACATAGATGCCAGCTTGGCGTGGTGTGGTGATGGGAAGGGTATCCATGGCGATCTCCAACATGCAGACTTTTGCATATCAGTATGACATGCAAAAGTCTGCACGAAAAGGCCTCATGCAAAACTTTGCATGAGGCCTTGTACTGGCGTTGAGTTTTGAGCGATTGTGTTTGGCGTTACAGCGCCAAAATCCCCAGATGCTCAAGCAAGATCTTAAGTCCGATGAGGATGAGCACGATGCCGCCCACGATGGTGGCAGGTTTTTCGTAGCGCGCGCCAAAGGTGTGGCCGATTGCTACGCCGGCGACGGAGAAGATAAACGTTGTGACGCCGATAAGCGATACAGCGGGAACGATGTCAACCGAGAGCGCGGCAAATGAGATTCCCACGGCTAGGGCGTCGATTGAGGTGGCGATGGCGAGGATCAGGTACTCGCCTAGGTCAATCTTTTCGGCATCCTTGCCGTCGCCTTCATCCTCGTCTTCGGTAAAGGCTTCCCACAGCATTTTGCCGCCGATGAAGGCCAAAAGGATAAAGGCGATCCAATGGTCGATGGGTCCGATGATGCCCATGAATTGACTGCCGAGCGCCCATCCGATTACGGGCATGCCGGCCTGAAAGCCGCCAAAGAACAGGCCGAGCACCACGGCGACTTTAAAGTTGATCTTCTTCATGCCGAGGCCCTTGCAGATGGAAACGGCAAAGGCGTCCATCGAAAGGCCAACGGCGAGCAACACGAGCTCTGCGAGTCCCATAGTCTGGCTCCCTCTCTGCGGGCGGGCCCGCGTGTACCTCTTGGGGGAGTAACAAAAAAGACCCGTGGCGTACGCGTTGCGCGCACAGCCACGAGTCTCGTTCATTAAGGCAAGCCAGGCCGCATCGGCCAGTGTGTTGACTTGCCGCGCCACCGGAGGCGAACCCGATCACGCGACTACTCCCTCATTTATGCGAATCCCGATGCTACCACATAAGCAGCTCATTTGGATTGGGGCTCTCAGCTGTGTTCGCTCATTCTGTAAGCATCGGATTTTGCGGGCGTCACAGAGGCAAACCGTGAGAAACTTATTGACGTTTATGGAGCGTATACGATGGGAGCGATGCCTTGGATAAGAACGAGCTGCAAAAGCGTATGGAACAGGCCATCCGCCTGACGGCACCTGGCCAGCCGATCCGCACCGCCCTCGACATGATCATTGCTGGTCACCTGGGCGCCCTTATCTGCGTCGGCGACACCGAAAACGTGCTCGCTGCTGGTAACGACGGCTTCCCGCTCAACATTTCGTTTACCTCGAACCGCCTGTTCGAGCTTTCCAAGATGGACGGCGCCATCGTCATCGACGGCGACCTCACCCAGATCCTGCGCGCCAACTTCCACCTCAATCCCGATCCCTCGCTTGCCACGAGTGAGACGGGCATGCGTCACCGCACCGCCGCCCGCATGTCGGTGCTCACGGATGCCATCGTGATCTCGGTCTCGGCCCGTCGTGCCGTCGTCAACGTGTACGTTCACGGCAAGAGCTACGAGATCCAGCCCGTCACCACCATCATGAGCTCGGTCAACCAGCTCGTCGCCACGCTCCAGACTACCCGTCAGTCGCTCGACCGCTCCCTGCTGCGCCTGACGGCCCTCGAGCTCGACGACTACGTTACGCTCGCCGACATCACCGGCATTTTCTCGAGTTTCGAGATCATGCAGCAGGCAAAGACTGAGCTTAAGGATTGCATCGTCAAGCTGGGCAACCAGGGCAAGCTCGTGCAGATGCAGCTCGAGCAGCTCGCGGGCTCCAGCATGGATACCGAATACGACCTGATGATCCGCGACTACGCAAGTGATTCTTCCGAGGCTAATGCCGAGAAGATTCGCGCCAACCTGAGCCGTATGACACCTAAGGACCTGTCCGACCCACAGCATGTGGCGGCGGTTCTGGGTTACGACGACCTGGACGAGGACTCCGTCATGACGCCGCTGGGCCTGCGCACGCTTTCGCGCGTGTCCGTCGTGCGCGACGGCGTGGCCGAGAAGATCGTCGACGAGTATGGCTCGTTGCAGGAGCTCATGGACGACATCAGCGAGGATCCGGAGCGCCTAGGCGACTTTGGCGTCAACAACCCTGCCATTCTTGCGGACTCGCTGTACCGCATGAAGGGCACCAAACAGGGGAACGCATAATGGCGCCCGTATGCGCCGTGGTCGTTGCCGGCGGCAGCGGCCAGCGCTTTGGAAATCCCGGCGGCAAGCAGCTCGTTAACGTGGCGGGCCGTCCGCTCATGAGCTGGTCTATCCGCGCGTTCGATCGGAGCGACAAGGTCGGCCACATCGTGGTGGTGTGTCCTGCCGAGCGCCGCGCCGAGATGCGCCGCCTGGCCATCGATCCGTTTGACTATGACACGCCCATCAGCTTCGCCGATGCCGGCGATACCCGTCAGGATTCCACCCGTGCCGGCATGCATGCGGTACCGACGGGTTTCGAATATGTCGCCATCCACGACGGCGCCCGTCCGCTTATCACGACCGAGGCCATCGATCATGCGATTGACGTGCTTGTGGGTGACCGCTCGCTCGACGGTGTCGTGTGCGGTCAGCCCGCGATCGATACGCTCAAGATCGTCGATGGCGACAACATCGTCGAGACGCCGCCGCGCGAGCTCTATTGGGCCGCGCAGACGCCGCAGATCTTTAGCGTCGACGCCATGAAGCGCGCCCATGCCGCGGCGATTGCCGAGGGCTTTATCGGCACGGACGATTCGTCACTGGTCGAGCGCATGGGTGGGCGCGTCCGCTGCGTCCAGAGCCCGCGCGATAACCTTAAGGTGACGGTACCCGAGGACCTGCGTCCCGTAACCGCGATTCTGCTTGGCCGCATGGCCGAGGGAGAGGACCTTCCCCATGTTCAGTAACCTGCGCATTGGCCATGGCTACGACGTTCACCGTCTGGTGGAGGGGCGTCGATGTATCATCGGCGGTGTCGACATTCCCTACGAGCGCGGCCTGCTGGGCCACTCGGATGCCGATGTGCTCGCGCACGCCTTGGCCGACGCCATTCTGGGCGCCTGCCGCGGGGGAGATATCGGCAAGCTATTCCCCGACACCGATCCCGCCTACGAGGGTGCCGATTCGATGGTGCTGCTCGCCCGCGTGATGGACTATGCGCGCGAGCTGGGCTTTGAGTTTGTCGATGCCGATTGCACCATTGCCTGTCAGCAACCCAAGGTCACTCCGCACCGCGATGCCATGCGCGCCAACCTTGCCCATGCCCTGGGCGTCGACGTCGAAAACGTGGGCGTCGCCGCCACCACGACCGAAAAGCTCGGTTGGGAAGGCCAAGGCGAGGGAATTGGCGCCTGGGCCGTCTGCCTGCTACAGAAAACCGTTAAGGAGTAACGAATGCGTATCTACAACAGCGCTACCCATAAAAAGGAAGAGTTTCAGCCCATCGAGTCCGGGAAGGTTCGCATGTACGTGTGCGGCCCCACGGTCTACGACAACATCCACATCGGCAATGCCCGCACGTTCATCAGCTTTGACGTGATTCGTCGCTGGCTCATCGCGAGCGGCTACGAGGTCACGTTCGCCCAGAACCTCACCGATGTCGATGACAAGATCATCAAACGCGCCAACGAGCAGGGCCGCACTGCCGCCGAGGTCGCGACGGAGTTCTCCGACAAGTTCATCGGCGTCATGCGCGCCGCCAACGTGCTCGATCCCGATGTGCGCCCCCGCGCCACCAAGGAGATCGGCCCCATGATCGCTATGATCAAGACGCTCATCGAGCAGGGCCACGCTTACGCAGCCGATAACGGCGACGTGTACTTTGCCGTGCGCAGCGATCCCAACTATGGTCAGGTCTCGGGCCGCAACATCGACGACCTTATGGTTGGCGCGCGCATCGAGGAGAACGAGGACAAGAACGACCCGCTCGACTTTGCCCTGTGGAAGGCTGCCAAGCCCGGCGAGCCCAGCTGGCCGAGCCCCTGGGGCGAGGGCCGTCCCGGTTGGCACACCGAGTGCGCCGCCATGGTGCATCGCTACCTGGGCACCCCGATCGACATCCACGGCGGCGGCTCCGACCTTGCCTTCCCGCATCACGAGAACGAGTGCGCCCAGGCCACCTGCGCCTGGCACCAGGGCTTCTCCAACACCTGGATGCACACGGGCATGCTGCTGGTAGACGGCGAGAAAATGTCCAAGTCGCTCGGCAACTTCTTTACGCTGGCCGAGGTCCTCGAGCAGCACTCCGCTGCCGCCCTGCGCCTGCTGATGCTGCAGACGAGCTATCGCTCGCCGCTCGACTTTTCTTGGGAGCGCTTGGAGGGTGCCGAGAACTCGCTCACGCGTATCGCCGGTACGGTCGAGAACCTGCGCTGGGCCGCGAACCATGCGACGGCCGATGCCGATGAGGCAGCATCCGAGGCGTTTGCCGCCAAGGCCGCCGAGACCCGTGCCACCTTTAAGGAGTGCATGGACGACGACTTTAACACCGCCGGTGCCATGGGTGCCGTCTTTGGCTTTGTGACCGAGTGCAACCAGTACCTGGAGCAGGCGGGCGACGCTGCCGACAAGGCCGCCGCGCTTGCCGCCGCCGATACGCTGGTCGAGCTGCTCGATACGTTTGGCGTTGAGCTCCCCGAGCCAAAGGTCGAGTTGCCGCTGGGCCTGCTGGGCGTAGCCGCCGGCCTGGTTGCCTACACGGGCGACGACGTGGACGAGGCCGCTGCCAAGATTCTCGAGGCCCGCGCCGAGGCCCGCGCCGCCAAGAACTGGGATCTGGCAGACGCCATCCGCGACCAGCTCAAGGACCTGGGCCTCACCATTGAGGATACTGCCGCGGGCACTCGTATTAAGAGTCTCTAGTATTTGTCGACCGTTCGAGGTGCGGCAGATTGCCTTGAAAGAGGAGGGCATAGACCTGGTGGTCATGCCCGACGATTGAAAGGCAAGGTGCCATGGCTCGGACGGTCGATTCTTGTTCGTTATCTATTTAAGGAGGCCGTTTTATGGCCGACAATCGCAAGCGTGCGCCTCGTGGCGGCAAGCAGACTGCTTCTGGCTCGCGTCCGATTCGCCGCAACGACCGCGCTGCCGCTCCCAAGGGCCAGCGCGATCGCGCCCAGGCCGCACGTCCGCAACGCGATCGTAACCGCGACGCTATCCAGGTTCCCAAGGGCGAGTTTATCGAAGGTCGTCGTGCTGCCGCCGAGGCGCTGCGCACCGGTTTTCCCATCAAGTGCGCGCTCATCGCCGAGGGCGGGGAGCGCGATGCCGCTCTGTCGCGCCTGGTCGATGACCTCAACGCCACGGGTGTCCGCATTAAGTATGTGCCGCGCGCGCAGCTCGATGCGCTGTCGAGCCATGGCGCTCACCAGGGCATTGCGCTCGAGGTGGGCAACTTCCCTTACGCCGATGTCGCCGACATCCTCGACCGCGCAGGCGAGGGCCCGGCGCTTGTCGTGGTGCTCGACCATGTGACCGACGACGGTAACTTTGGCGCCATCGTGCGCTCTGCCGAGGTTGTGGGCGCAGCGGGCGTCATCATCGCCAACAAGCGTGCCGCCGGCGTGACCGTGGGCAGCTACAAGACCTCCGCCGGCGCCGTCATGCATCTGCCTATCGCGCAGGTGCCCAATATCGCCCGTGCGCTCGATGACCTCAAGGCCGCCGGCTTTTGGGTGGGTGGCGCTTCCGAGCATGCCGAGGGCAGCTGCTGGGATGCTCCCTTCGAGGGCCGCGTGGCGCTCGTCATGGGCTCCGAGGGCGACGGCATCTCGCGTCTGGTGCTCGAGAAATGTGACTTTTTGACCAAGCTTCCCCAGCGCGGCATGACCGAGAGTCTCAACGTGGCCCAGGCGACCACCGCGCTGTGCTTTGAGTGGCTGCGCCACAATGCCGGCGAGCTCATGGGGGAGGAGTAGCGCATGTCCAAGAAGAACCGCGCCAAGTCCAAGGCCAAGCGCTTTGGCGAAGGCTCGGCCAAGCCGATTGTTTCGGCCGCGACCTATGGCGTGGGCGGCAATGCGTTTGCGCAGGCCATCGCCGACCCGGTCTCGACGGTGCACTCCAATAAGCCCGAGCTGCTGGTGGTCGACGGCTACAACGTGATCCACTGCACGCCGCGCTACGAAAAGCTCGTCTACGACCATTCCGATGATCCGTATTCCAGCGACGTTCACGATATGGCGCGCACGGCACTCATCAACGATGTTGCCGCGTTTGCCCAGGGCCGCTACGAGGCCGTAATCGTGTTTGACGGCGCGGGCAATATCTCCAGCGAGCGCCCCAACCTGCCCGCCCGCGGCGTGCGCATCGAGTTTTCGCCGACGGGCGTATCGGCCGACACCGTGGTGCAGAAGCTCTGCATCGAGGCGCGCGAGGAAGGCCGCGCGTGCTCCGTGGTGTCGAGCGATGGCACGATCCAAGCCGTCGTCATGGGTAAGGGCGTTACGCGCATCTCGAGCCGCATGCTGGTGGACGAGATCAAACAGATCGATAACGACGTTCACGAGGCAGAGGAAGCTCCGCAGATCAAGATGACTCTGGGCAGCCGCCTGAGCCCCGAGGCCCTAGCCAAGCTTAAGGCCCTGCGCGGACGGTAGGGGAGCTGACGGCGCGACGCTGTCTCGCTAATTCCATTCAGCGATGTCGATCATTCTTTCGAGGCGCCATGTTAGCGCCTCTTTTAGATACGGCAGTCTCGCTGTTAGAGCATCATTTCTGGATAGAATCTTGATTGCCTCGTCAACGAAACCATCGAGGCTGTTGCCGTCAAACCAGCTCATATCCTCGACGAGCAACATTTGTTTGGCGGGACTTGAATGAAATTGTGCGCTGGTAAAACTGTGCTCTCCTGCCCTAAGCTCATCTAGAGATATGTTGCACCAGAGCGATGAGCCCGAATCGAAGATGGGGGCAGGTCTGCAGGTTAGCGTGTTGACGTTTCGTACAAGGCCAAAGTTACGCCAATGGCGGTCATAGTTGGCGATGATGTCGTCGCATACAATCATGCGGTCAAGGGCATCCTTGACGCCTGTCACCCCGAGCTCTTCGCAGTTTGCTACATATCGCTCGTAGTCGGTTAGCCGTTCATCTGCGTTTGCGTGCTGGTTTACATAGAACGCAGGGACATACTCTTCTTCATCAGTTAAGAAGACATCGCATATGCTCAGGGCAGAAGTACCCACGCCTTCGAGCGAATAGGGTACATAATCGCAAGCGTTTAGGATGCGACGGTGAAGTGCAGTCGCCACCATCTCGTTATAGGGTTCCTGGTTTAGATGCGCACCTGCCTTGTGGAGGATTCGACGGTCACCCTCGCATGTCCAGTACTTTTGAAGATTGCCGTCCGAGGTGTTGTCGGGCTTTGCGGCAGCCGCCTTGCCCTCTGGGGCGAAGGGCGCGATGCTGAGAGAGACGTCGTCAAAAGCATTATTGAAGAAATTGATATCTTCCCACGCGAGACCGGAGTCTTGGGGCCTAATCCAATACTGGTCGGATAAGGAGAGACCAAGATTTCGCTGTACGAGTTCATCGGGAACATCGACTGCGGCTTCTGCAAGCAGGGAAGCTAGCCCAATGCGTGCGAGCGGGATACCGCGGCCGCGCCACCAGATGCGGAAGGAGTCGAGCGATATGGGGCTATTAGGGCCAAATACTCCAATAGGGGCGTGGGCGTAATCGATGTCGGCACCGATGTGGGTAAAGTCTTTTCGCGATGTGCTGTAGACCAGCTGGGCGACCTCGTGCGTGCGATTCATGAGGGTGAATGCGATCTCGCTTTTCCCGTGTCCACGACGAGGCCGTCCCCCTCTTTTGGTTGCGGAGCGGAGTCGCGTGTCTACGCTGTCTTTGTCGATAAGCCACACGCCAGAAGCCTTCCGGGCCTCAAGTGCTCCGTTATTTATGAGCTCCTGCACCCTGCGCGGAGTGATGTCGAGCAGTTCGGCGGCTTCCTTGGTAGTTAACATCGCGAAACCCTTCGCCAGAACGAATAGTTTTATCCATTTCATTGTAATTAAAACTATTCGTTTTGACGAAGGGTTTTAAGATTGAGGGCGAACTGACAGAAATGAACGGGCCTGGTACGTGTTGTTGCTGGATTTTGCATATTTGTATAACGCTGTGCGTCCTGTTGCGCCTCGTCCGCAATTCCTTTATTCTTAATTGGCTTCGCGCGAAAGCGCCAAGTGTGCCAGTGTGGCGCAACGGTAGCGCAACTGATTTGTAATCAGTGGGTTGCAGGTTCGATTCCTGTCACTGGCTCCATGAAAGAAAAAGCAGGTCAGAGTGTGTTTTTCTCTGGCCTGCTTTCTTTTTATGACTGTCGTGCGCAATGGGCTGTGCAACGATGTGTGCAATAAAACGGGTTTTGGATCCTATATCGAATTATCAAAATTCATAGTTTCGCCATTATTATTGGTCGTGCCCGTCCATTTTCCGGGCGATTTTATCCATCTGATCGTTACTGATCCTTTTATCATTTTTGCGTCGAATACGCTGTTCGTGCGCTTTGCAGCAATAGCCATTTTTGTCACGAGCGTTGTTTCGCCCTTTGAAACGGTCTTCGTTCGCGTCTTCTTGCGTGACGTAGGCCCTCATTCTCTGCTGGCGGATTTTGTACGGTCGTCCGCATTCGCGGCAAGTGTTCCAGGAGAAATGGCTTTCAAGGGTTTCTAGTAGTTGTATCGCCCAAGCTCTTGTTAGACTTCCGTAAATCGGGTTTTGGCCGTTTAAATTCCGGTTGACCATTCGACGTAAAGTTTGCTCTTGAATGAAGGTATGGGGTTCTGGCTGAGGGTTAATAGCGAGGTCGATGAATGTTGCCAGGGCAACTTCTATTGTCTTGAATTGATTGCTCACCCATATCTTGGTTCCTTCGTCCATTTCAAATGTTCCGGGTTTGGCTACTGCTAACTGGGGCTCAGACGCATCGACCATCTGGAGCGACATACGTAGCTGCGAAAATCTGTTTTCAATAATCTCCTTGTTTTGGGAGATGCGTACTTGATGCAGAACATAGTCGTATGCACGGTCACCGTAAGCTGCTTTGCCTGTGAATAGAAGCGTAGCTAATTGCATGAATGCCATCGTTGTAACGAGATCGTCCAACAGTATGACCTGTTCCTTCTTGTATCTAATATCTTCGATTAAGTTTGCGACTTCTGTTCCCAGAGAGCGCCCCCTATCTTTGAAGTTATTAAATAAGGCGCACTCGGGGTTTAGGCTGATTTCAGAGCACCTTTCTGATGCATTCAATGCGTCGTACCAAATATCTAGACCATCTTGCTCCGGTTTATCGGAGAAGACGTCGTTTGAAGTGAAACGCTTTTCAACACGCTCTGATTGCCCCGCGTATGGGGTGACGGGAAGTCCGTACCGCTCGACGAATTGAATGATTTTCTTTGGATCCGTCAGATCTACGTCTAAAAGGGTCCCGGTGGAGAAGCCCGAGGGGATGCCGTAGGCCGTCGAATGGGGTTTACAGATAAGCGCGGGGCGTTCCATTCCAAAAATATCTAAATTTTTCTCTCGACATGAGGGCAACGTCCACGGTTTGATTTCGGCTGCTATAGGTGCTGGTACTTCGATTGTGGGGTGACTCATAGCTCTCTCCTTAGTGCTGTCAACCGAATTTTACGTTCCATTCATAGCGTATATACGAAAACATCCTATGTAAAGCGTAGTGTGGAATTGCATTCGAACTAAACGAAAGGAGTCTAAATGAACGGTATGGATTCGCAGAAACGAGACGCAATCGCGCGTAAAGCGTGGTGCCAGGCAATCGTCAAGCTGCCATCCGCATACGCCACCTCGCGAGATATCGCCAAGTTGCTGAATGTCTGTAAGACCAAGGCTATTCAGATTCTTAAGGCGGCCGGCGGCGTGAAGATTGCCGGCGTCTGGCGCGTGGACAAGGCCGATTTGATCTTATACCTGGCCTCTATGGAAAAAAGCAACGATGTGCTCTAAGACAATCGCCGAGGCCTTGGCAGATGCGTTGCCCGTCGACGGTACGCGCGGTTGCGCTGCGCACGCCGTCGGCGCGTGCCGTGCAACCGAGCGTACCGTCGACCGTGGCGACACTGCAACTAACTCAAGCGAGGAGGACCGGATGGACGTGACGAACAATATGAATGTTGATCCATCCTCGATATCAAGACGGTCATTAGTGCTGAGGAGTACAAGCGACTGGTGGGTAAACACGACGTTTAAGTTAGATATCTGAGATGGGATGCTTTGACGTTGCACTGGTCGACCATTGCGTACCTTAATGTGGTATCTATTATTATGGCCAAGGAGCACCAGGACTTGTTCGATGGGCATGCCTTTGTCGATTGCCTTTGTGGCAAGCGTTCTTCTGAACTTATGAGAGTGGACCCTTCCTAAATCAAGCTCGCGCTCCAGTTTCTAAGCAACGCCTCGACGCCGCCAATTTACAGTCTCTCGTGCGGCGCCTTGCTCGACACGAAGAGGGCTTCCGGGCTGCCCATTCGGGTAGACAGGTAATTCTAAATATGGACTTTAGTCTTTGCATCAAAATAGACGATGCGGTTCTTATTGCCCTTGCCGTGTATGATGCACTCCCGATTGATGGTGTCGATGGAGTTCCTGTCCAACGAGACGATTTCGCCTACGCGCATGTCGGTAGAGCGCAACAGGTCGATCAGGGCAAGGTTTCAGGGCAACCCGCAGTTATCGCAAAGAATCTCGCGACTTTGTCGCCATACGTTTCCCTTATGAGTTGTGGAGCCTTGACTCTTTTAATGCGTTTGACCGGGCTTTTGATGATATGGTCTTCGTCTTCGAGCCATGAGTAGAAGCTTGAGATGATTCTTCGGACGTTATCAACGGTGACGTGAGTGACGCCGGCTTTTTGCTGATAGTTGGAAAGATAGGACCTAATTTCTTCGGTTTCCAAGTCACAAGCTGGCGCATCGAACGATTCAAGCATTTTTTTTGATGGTGGCTTCGTAGTAGAAGATGCTCCTATCCGAGCAGCCTTCGAGGCGTTTTGCAAACAGAAATAGATCTAGGAATGATTCGCTTTCAAACTCGCCGCCTCCTTCGGCTAGCTGGCTTTCATCGAAAGGGCAGTGCGATAAAACTATTTCGAGCTGCCGGCGTCCGCCGTGAATCGGCCACGGCTCCGCGGCCGGGTGGCACCTCCGCTACGCCGCGTCAAGGGGGCCCATGAGACCCCGCACAAACCTCCGCTCCGCTCCGGTTGGTGGAGGCCGTCATGGACCTCCCTTGACCCGTCTTCGCTCCGGTGCGGCTTTGCAGGGAGCAAAGCCGCACCGGAGCGCGGCGTCGCCATTCGGCTTTGCCCGCAGGGGCGAGATACTAAGGGCCATGTGCCCGGAACGGAGGAAGACATGTGAGAACAGATGATGAGGGAGATTGCGGAGGGGCTGCCGTCCGCATAGGGTTCGGCGACGTGGAGAGCATCGACTGCGAGGGCGGCCGGGCCATGTATATCACCGGAGGGGAGTGGGCTTCACCAAAAGAGTGTGGGCGTATCAATGGCACGTACGCACCGGTTTTTTGGGACGCCTCGCATCATCCTCGCACCCTTGCGTTCCAAGGGGCTGCTGCCCCTTGGAACCTTGCCTGAGACGGCTCGGGGGCGACGGGTTTTGAGATTTATGCGCTTGCCGCCGCTGGATTTCAGTCTGGCATATAAGCGCTCTGACTCGGAATTCGGTGGCGGACGCTACTTCGTGGCACCGCAGGAAGAGCACTTGTACCCGGTGGTCACGGTCTCGTCCCATGCCTTGCTCACCAGCACTTGCTCGTCCCATGCTGCTTCGTCGGTCACAGTTTCAGAATACCCTTGCTTTACAGTCACATAGATAGAGTGATAGCTTCCGCAATTACCACCATTCATAAGAGAGTTGTTAATATGTCCCCATGGGTCTGACGTAATATCCGCACCGCACTGGTTGCAGATATAGTGTTCCTCCGTTACCGGGTCATGCCATACCTGATGCGTCACCGCGTCATGGTGGACGGTCTTGTACTGAGCGTCGTGATGGACGGTCTTTGTCTGGGCTACCCAGTTGTGCTGATGCGCCGGGGCGTCATCCTTTTTCGATGATCCGCCTGAATTGGTGTTCGAGCCGGAGTTGCTGCTGTTGCCGCCGCTCGGCTTGCTGTCGGTCTTCCCATCGTCCCCCTTGCCGCCGGTGGTCTCCGGTGTCTTCGCATCGGACTTTTCCTCCTTGGCGGTCTCCTCGGCCTTCCCGGTCTCCTTCTCGACGGCATCGGTATCGGCGTTCGGATTGCTGCCGATATTGGTCTGGAAGATGTTGACCACCCTCACGCCGCGCTCTCCGGTCAGGGTAGAATCGCCCTTCTTCACGGCTTCCGCAACGTCCTTGGCGATGGCTGTCAGTTCATCCTCCGTCACCTTGTCCGCATCTACCTTCTCAAGCGCGATGACGGTACCGCCCGCCTTCCCATCGGTCTTCACGGCAGCGATCTCACTGGACGCGGCCTTGTAGGTGGAGCCGTCGGCGTTCACCGGCGGGATGAGCGAGACATTGTAGGTACCGGTCTCGCCGACCGTTACGCTCACCTTCTCGTTGGCGGCGAAGGCGGTGTAGAAGTCCACCTCGCCGTCCGCGCCCTCGATATGCGCGATGACGGGCGTGGATGTGTCGGCATCCCATCCCTCGGCCTTCACCTCAAGGGAGAGTGCCATGTCCTGCTTCTCATCGCCTGCCTTCTGGGACACCGCAGGAGTGTTCGACCCTACTCCCCATCCGGCATGTGCAAGCGCATAGCCGCCGCCACCGATGAGGAGCGCGGCGCAGACAAGCCCGGCACCAGCCGCGCAGACCTGCTTGCGGGAGAACTCGCGTCCGAAGAGCATAAGCGGTTTCTTGGCGTTCTCTTCTTCTGTCGAATCCACAACCTTCGGGATTTCGGCGGTCTTGTCCGCCGGGGCACCCTCAGTCTCGATGTTGTTGTCGTTAAACATATTGCTGTCATTCTTCATTGCAGTAATCGTGATGTATATCTGTAAGCATGAACCAGCCTATTTGCGAGCACCACAGGAGCAGGTGTAGTAAGCAGGCGAATCCGTTACAGTGACTGTCTCATCCCATGCCGCAGAATCTGTAATCGTAACCGTTTCCTCCCATGCCGCAGAATCTGTTACGGTATTGTATACCGTATGATATGCGCCACATGCTTTATTGCCTGCCATAAGTGCATTATACGCATGAGCTTGTTCATTGCCCGTGATATCTGCTCCGCAGCCGTTGCAAATTGAGCGCTCTTCCGTATGGGTCACTGCGGGATGGTACACTTTCTCCGTATGGGTCACCGCCGGATGATGCACGGTCTCCGTATGAGTCACCGCCGGATGGTAGATATCATACTTATGAACATGTGTCGAGGTTTCATCCTTCTTCGAGGAGCTACCGGAGTTGCTATTGTTGCTTCCATTCGGCTTGCTGTCGGAACCGCTGTTCCCATTATCCTTCTTGGAGCCGTTGGATGAGCCTGAATCGTTCTTCTTGTTGTCGGAGGTCTCCGGTGTCTTCGCATCGGACTTCTCTTCCTTGGCCGTCTCCTGCGCCTTTTCGCTCTCCTTCTCGACGGCATCGGCATCGGCGTTCGGGTTCTTCTTGATGTTGTCCTCGAACTTCTTCACGACCTCAGCGCCCTTGTCTCCGGTCAGGGTGGAATCGCCCTTCTTCACGGCTTCCGCAACGTCCTTGGCAATGGCCGTCAGGTCATCTTTCGTCACCTTGTCCGCATCCACCTTCTCAAGCGCGATGACGGTACCGCCCGCCTTCCCATCGGTCTTCACGGCAGCGATCTCACTGGACGCGGCCTTGTAGGTGGAGCCGTCGGCGTTCACCGGCGGGATGAGCGAGACATTGTAGGTACCGGTCTCGCCGACCGTTACGCTCACCTTCTCGTTGGCGGCGAAGGCGGTGTAGAAGTCCACCTCGCCGTCCGCGCCCTCGATATGCGCGATGACGGGCGTGGATGTGTCGGCATCCCATCCCTCGGCCTTCACCTCAAGGGAGAGTGCCATGTCCTGCTTCTCATCGCCTGCCTTCTGGGACACCGCAGGAGTGTTCGACCCTACTCCCCATCCGGCATGTGCAAGCGCATAGCCGCCGCCACCGATGAGGAGCGCGGCGCAGACAAGCCCGGCACCAGCCGCGCAGACCTGCTTGCGGGAGAACTCGCGTCCGAAGAGCATAAGCGGTTTCCTTTCTTCTTTTCCTCTGCACCCCCGCTATGCGTTCGCGTCAAGCTGACGCTTGAGATTCGATACCTTCAACCACTGGAGAAGGAAGGCAAAGGGCGCAAATGCAGCCGGGATGGAAAGAAAAAGCGTCGCTATGAGGAGCAGTCCGAGAGCGTTGCCCCAAACGAACAGCCTTGAGCGCTTGATTGCACGCCATGCGGCGATGTAGCCAGCAGGTACCGTGCCGACATAGAACCCGGTAAAGGCTGTTGCAGCCAGCAGGACGGGAACGAGTGCAACGATTCCAATTGCACCCGTCTGAGTTATCAGGGCAGGGGAATTAACGAGAAGCAAAAGGAAAACAACTACCGCCGTTATCGCCCCGACGATATAGAGGAACTTCTTCATCAAATCGAAGACTCGTTTTTCCTCATCATATTCGGCGCGAATCGCCATAGCGTTGTCTTGGTATATCGGGTGTTGATAGGTTCGCATGGTATGACCTTCTTTCTAATGTTCTGTATGCAAGTTCTTTAGAAGTTGCAGTTGCCTGTCCGGGCGGAGTCCTCGACCAAAGGGTTTTGCGATATATGCATAGTCGCTGGGGAAGTCCAATGAGAGCATATCGTCCGTCACTTTCGGAATCTCCGTATCCACCATGGTTCCTTTCTGGTTGCAATGCCCCAATATTTGCATTGTATTTCAAATTGTCACTTATATAGGTGTGACTTATATAGGGTTGGCCTGAATCATTGACACCGGTGGATAGGAGGTGCCGATGACTGAGCTTGACCCCAAGATGCGCGTGGGGCTTCGCATTAAGGAGCTGGGGGGCGAGCTCGGCATGAGCCAAGAGGCCTTCGCATACTCCATCGAGATGTCTCGCACCTATTTCGCCGAAGTCGAGACAGGCAAGCGAAACGTGTCTATCGAGAATATCGAGCGCATCGCAGGCGGGCTTGGCGTCTCTCTGAGAGGGTTTTTCGATTCAGATCTGTTCGATGGTTAGTTCGGCTGCCGGCTTCTGACGTCATTTAAAAGTGCCCCGGTGGTAATCGCCGGGGTACTTTTCTAAAGAGGGGGTTCGGCGGCGGCCGCTTCAGCGCGGATGCGCTGTTCGGCCTCTTCGAGGTCCCTGATAATCCTTCTCAGCGCCATGCAGCAAAAGAGCATCGACTCATGAAGGCAGGCGAGCTCGTAAACGATATCCTCGAGTTCCATATGGCTCCTATCGAAAAGTGAATAGCGTCTCTAATGGTTCCGATGCTGGACGTGGGCTGCCGGCGTCCGCCGCGAATCGGCCTCGGCCCCGCGGCCGGGTGGCACCTCCGCTACGCCGCGTCAAGGGGGCCCATGAGACCCCGCACAAACCTCCGCTCCGCTCCGGTTGGTGGAGGCCGTCATGGACCTCCCTTGACCCGTCTTCGCTCCGGTGCGGCTTTGCAGGGAGCAAAGCCGACGACGACGCGCGGCGTCGCCATTCGGCTTTGCCCGCAGGGGCGAGATGTTAAGGGCCGCGTGCCCGGAACGGAGGAAGACATGCAGCAGCTGATGACCGAGGAGATCGCCAAGACGGCGCCGAGGCTCTATGGGCAGGACGGGGCGGAGGACCCCACGGTCTACGCCCACTACTTCTCGTGCGTGAACGGATGGGACTGGTGGCTGCTCGAGTTCGACGGAACGGACGAGGCGTTCGGCCTCGTCGAGGGCTACGACGACGAGCTCGGCTACTTCAGCATCAAGGAGATGGCCGAGCTGAACCGCCAGATGGGGTTCGCCGTCGTCGAGCGCGACGAGCACTTCTCCCCGAAGCCGCTCAGCGCCGTCAGGGGGAGGTAGCCGCATGGTCACGGTCGAGTTCGACTCCATGGGCGAGGCGGTCCGCCTCGCCCTCGTGGCTGGGGAGTACGCGGGCGGCGGCCTGGCCGTCCGGGTCGGTTTCGGGGACGCCGAGACCATCGACTGCGAGACGGGCCGGACGGTTTACGTCGCGGGGTGAAATGGGAGGAGGGCGCGGGCGCGGTCCGGATGGGCCGCGCTTTTCCTTTCCCGGGGATACGGAACTCCCACCGTCCAAGTGCCTTGGACGGTGGGAGCTGGATACGACGATATACTGCGCGTGCAACGGGGACACGCGCCTCCTTTTCGGTTGACTCCACCAGTTCGTACAGAGACTTTTCGATTTCCCGCTTTGATTTGGAGGTCTGTAATTCCATATTTCTGGAATACGGCACGAGGCTGAGCTTCGAAATCGCGTCTTGCGTCGGTAGATTGTTCCGCGTCCGCGACCAGTTTTTCAAGGGTGCTAAGCTGGGACTGTATTGAGAGTTCGTTTAGGTGGTTCACATTGTCCATAGCGGTGACCACCAATGTTGAATAGCTGTCTTGAAAGACTGTGTATTTATACTTGATTTAAGGCGGAGTGGAATGTGAGCGCGCAAGGAGATGCGGAATCGATGAGAGCCTCAAAAAAAACTACTGCAGTGTTATCATCTTTCATCCTCTCTATTCTTCCATTTCTGATTCTATGGGCGGCTTGGTCAGTCCTCCCTGATACAATTCCCGCTCATTGGAGTGGGGGTGTGGTTGATCGATGGGGTAATAAGCTTGAATTGCTGGTTGTTCCGCTGTTTTCTCTGATTGGTTCTATTGCAATTTCTGTGTACCTTATTGTTTCCACGCGGCGAAGAGAGTTCGCGGATTTCTCTGTTCGAATGCGACGGGACTTTGTTGCGTGCTATATTTCCAGTCTTCTTTTATCGACAACCTGCTCAGTGATAATTGCCGTTTGGGTTCAGTTGATTCTTACGCAAAACACTGCGGTTGATGGGGGGCTTGGACTATCGATCCTGTATTCCCTTCCCGGGCTATATGTGATCTTGTGCGCCTTGCCGCCTTTTTATGCGAGCGGCGAGAGCAAAAAGGCAGAGCGCCTGATAACAGTTCTTATTGGCGGCGCGGAGATTGTTCTTTGTGGAATAGTGCTTGAAGGTTCGGCTGCCTCTTATGCGATGATTGGACTGATGATTCTGTTCTGTGCGTTTGAGATTGTGTCACAGGTAAGGGATAGCCGGTCCTTATGAGCAGGATAAGGGCGCACTACGGGCGCCCGGGATTTTGCGGCGCAACTCGGCGTGCCGAGTTCGTTTCCGCTGGCAGCGTGGGCAGATAAACCGAAAGACTGCCGCGGCCCGCCGTCATACGCGCCTCGCGCGCCGTATGACGGCGGGCCGTTTTCGCAGGCAGGGCCGTATGACGCATCAGAACCCGTCGGGCGCGGCGGATACCTTGCGCTTCCTGCCGCCGGACGGCGACCCCTTGGGCTTTTTCGGTTTCTCCGGGAAGCGCCACACCGGTGCCGGGGAGGTGTTCCGGACCTCCCCCTCGAGCGCCCGCGCGAGCAGCGCGCCCTCGGCCTCCGGCGACGTCATGCCGAGCAGCGGTCCCAGGAACGTCTCGGTGATGTCGCGGCTGGCGAGTGCCATCGGGCCCTCCGCGTCGATCACGAGCGCGCCGTTCTCGCGCGCGCTCCAGGCCATGAGCTCCGACGGGGTGATCAGCGGCCGGCGCGCCACGGAGAACGACTTGCCGGACGAGGAGCTCTGCGTCCCCTTGGTGGAGCTCTGCCCGGTCGTCTTGACGCTGTAGTCGCCGAGACGCTTGCTGATCTCCTCCGCCTCGCCGACGGACTCCACCGAGAGGACGACCTGGGTGCCGAGCAGCGCCAGCAGCGCGTCCGACTCCGCCCTGGAGTAACCGCATCGCGCCTCGAGCAGATGGGTGTTCTGGAGCACGAAGACGACGTGCAGCCCGATGCTGCGGACCTCCGCGAGGTCGCCGAGGAGGCGGGGGATCTTGGGGATCCCGGACCCCTCGTCGATGGCGAGCAGGGTCTCCGCCGGCAGCCTGCCGCCGGACAGGCGCGCGATCTCGCGCAGTGCCGACAGCGCCTGGGAGAAGATGCACGAGACGAGCGCGCCGCGGTCGCCGCGGTCCGTCGCGCTGGCGATGTAGAGGATGGTGGGCCTGCGCCCGACCGATGCGAGGTCGACCTCGCCGTCCCAGAGCATGCGGCTGACGTCGTCGTCGCAGAAGGACATGAGGTAGTTGCGCGCGGTGGAGACGAGGGCCTCGCCCCCGCCGCCGTTCGACGAGGCGACGAGGAGGAACTGGCGCGCCGGGTTTCCCGCCGGCAGGTCCGCGGCGAGCTCCTCCAGCGACTTTACCGCGCTCTTCCCGTCGCGGGGCTCCAGGAGCGCGAGCACGGTCGAGAGGTTCCGGGCGCCGTCGGGGATCCGCCCGTCCGCTATCGCGAGCAGGCAGAGGCCGGTCAGCAGGTTGCGGCTGGCGTCCGTGAAGAACCTCTGGCCAGAGGAGAAGGCGTCGGGCACGATGGAGGACGACAGCTCGCGGAGCTCGGCCACGGCACCGGCGACGCCCTCGGTCCCGAGTGCCGCGATGGCGCGGTCGAGGGGGTTGAACCTCGCCGACTTGACGGGCTCGTCGAGCCGGATGGCGACGACCTCCATCCCGGCCCTCCTGGCGAGCGGCTCGGTCCATGCGCGGATCTCGGACTTCGGGTCGTGGACGATGACGGAGGTCGGTACCCCGTGGGCGTTGCGGTCGATCGCAGCCGCAATTGATGGCGCCAGCGCGCGTCTGCTTTTGCCGGCGCCACTGCCCGCCCTTATGAGGCAGTGGACGGCGGGGACCATCGCGATCCCGCCGCCGATGCAGCCGGCCGCCACGAGCCCCTCCGCGGCGGCCTTCCCGTCCCAGGGAGGGCAGCGCCTCGCGACCCTGGAGGGCCTCGACTCGAGCCAGGCGTCCCCGTGCGTGCGCGTGGGCGCGCGGTCGCCGGCGAACGTCCCGTCGTGGAGCCTCGCCCATGAGCGGCCCCAAGCTCCAGTGCGGCGGCGAGCGCGGGGGAGCCGGATGCCGCCCGGTCGAGGGCCTCCCTCAACGCGGCGGAGGCCTCCGGGTGGAAACGCCTGAGGTGGGCGGCCTCGATCCTCCCGCTCGGCGGCAGCTCGATATCGAAATGGTTACGGTCGATGCGGGCGACGGCGTCCAGTGCGGCCTCCCTCGCGAGGTCGCGCTCGATGTACGCTTCCCGCAGCAGCGGCGCCATGGCCTTCGAGGAGATCTCGAGCCCCGCCGCCTCCATCTTGCCCTTTGGCAGCAGGGAGTCCCAGTCGCCCGAGCGGTCGACCGTGAGGATGTGGACGTGGTGGCTCGTGCCGTTGACGTGCATCGCCGCGTAGTACTCCACGCGGCTCTCGGGCACGCCGGTCATCTCGGAGAAGAGCTTCGGCCACTCGGAGCGCACCAGGGCCTGCCACGCATCCAGGCGGTCGAGGCCGGCACCGGGGGCGATGTCGTTCGGGACCGTGACGACGGTGGTGAGCACCGCGCCGCCGTTTTGGGCGATGGCGCGCCTCGCCTCGGCGACGGCGACCGGGCCGTCTGCGCCCCAGAGGCCGCCGGTCGAGCCGGTCCTGTTCGCGGCGTAGGCGGCCAGGCCGTCGACGCCGAGCCTCCTGCCGTCGGCCTCGCTGACCTCGATGACGACGCCGCGGCGGGTGCCGGCGTATGCCGCCAGGCCCGCGGCGGACGCCCCCGCGCGGACGACGGAGTGGTTGACGATGACGGGCGGGCTAGCCATCGGCGCGCTCGCGCGCGTGGAGCTTCACCTCGTCGATGCGGCCGAGGCCGGCGCGGCTGAGCTCGCCGGCCTGCGCGAGGTAGTTCTTCCAGATTTCCGCGACGGGGACGTCGTCGAGCGAGGCGTATGAGGCCTTGAGGACGTCGGCCGACATGAGGCCCGCCATGATGGCGGCGGTCATGGGGCGCGAGAGGACCGCGGCGATGCGGTCCTCGGTGGCGTCGAGCTTGCGCTCGATGTCGAGCGCGGCGACGTCCATCCGCGCGTCGACGACGCCGCGGATGAAGCCCGCGACCTCGTTGCCGTAGAGGTCGAGCCCCTCCGCGGCGAGCGCCGAGCGCAGAAGCGAGCGGATCTCGTCGCTGACGTTGGAGTTGTCGAGCTCCGCCCGCGTCTTGAGGGCGATGTAGAGCTTGTGGTCGATTTTTACGCTGATGGTTTTGGTTTCGGCCATAGGGTCTCCTCATAAAACAGGGGGCCGTTTGGCCCCCTGTGGTGTCTATTCGTCTTCCGTGTACGTAATCGGATAGCCTTTTGGCGCTTTAGCCGCCGGCAAGGGCGTATATGCGATGAGCTCGTTTTTGATTCGGACGGCATCGAAATCAATCAACTCTGCAATTATTTCAATGGGTCCGGCGTTGAATTTGTTAATACCCATGTTTGCTCCGAGCTCAGTTGGTCTTAGCCGGCGCTCGCTACATTCAGTTGACGCCGATGTAGCTAAGAACGCTGTCGCGATTGATGCGCCACAGCTTTCCGCACTTCACGGCTTTGAATGTTCCGTTCTGGCAGAGTCTGTAGACGGAGCGGTCACTGATACCGAGCAGGTGGGCGACAGGCATCGGGTCAACGATGTCTGGCATCGTGCGAAAAGCATCAAGAGTGATGCGTTTGCTCTCAACTTCCATTTCGACCTCCTTTCTGTCTGCTGCTGTCTCTTTGAGGGCTAGTCTGGAGCGTCTTGGGTGACGGATTCAAAAACGCGGTCATGGCGGACGATACGGACCCGATGGACTGAAATGACTTACTACGGAAAGGTATAGGAAAGGCCACGATGCGGTATCGCGGTCTTCGATTGGGTCCTATCCAGCTTTTGGATACTGTGAGGCGCTCTTATAAAGGCGCCCTAGGGCGTCCATTGCCGATGCAGTTGCCTTCGGGTCGGCGCTGGCGTATCTATCTAGGGTCATGGAGGCTTTGGAGTGACCCATCAGGCTTGCGAGCGTTCTTGGGTCTACGCCGTTGGCGACAGCGTATGTTGCGAAGCTGTGCCTTAGGTCATGGAAGGTCACCGTGTTCCTATTTAATACTCCATGAAGGTTCAGCGCCTTAGAGAGCGCACGCCACGCGTCATTGACCCTAGGCGGCTTGAGGAACGAACCGTCGGGAAAGCCCAGCACGAACATCTCCCCGCTGAATTCAGTCCCAAGCCTGGTGCATTCTTCTTCCATGTCTCGCTTGCGCGCGGCTAGATCGTGCATGAGGTCCTCCGGGCAATTCGGAATTGTCCGTCTACTGCTGACGCTTTTGGGACCTTTGATGTAGAACTCGGTGTCGGTGTGCCCGATTGCGGCTTCCACGCGAATCGAGGAATGGGAAAAGTCGACACATTTCCATTTCAGGGCGCAAAGTTCACCTCGACGGAGTCCTGTATACAGGGCGATTTTCGCGGCTAGAATTGCCGGGACATCTATGGATGCGTTGAGGGTGTTTAGGACGCGCGCTCTTTCCCTTCCGGTAAGTGAATTCGGTCGTCCGTAGTTGGCATCCTCGTTCTTGGGAACCTTGGCCCATGCGGCAACATTTTCCGAGACTAGCTTTTTCCTTAGCCCGTATTTCAATGAGCCCCTCAACAGCCTAAGGGAATTGCATGCAGTTGATCTCGCATGCTTCTTTGCCATTACGCTGACCCATTCCTGAACGTCTTCTTCAGTCAGATCCTCTAGGGGGATGCTGCCAATATAAGGTTCGATGTTTCGGCGGAGCATGCCTGAATAGCCGGTTGCGGTTGAACGTGCGATGTCGGCGCACTCCATTGTTATATAGCTAGACACTAGTTCGGCGACTGAAATCGAGCTCGTTGGTTTCATTGCCTTGGCTTCCGCTTCTGCATTCAGGTGAGCGCGGATGGCCTCGGCTTCCACCATTGCAGCATCACGATGTTTATGGCTTCGACCTTTATCGCGGCCTCGATGCTCAAGAAGTTGGGTCTTCTTGCGCCAGGTTCCATCCTCGAAGTAGGGGAACTGCGCGCGCCAGCGGTCGCTCATGTACTTATATATAGATGAGGTAGCGTATTTCTCTTCCATTGTTCCTCCGTGTGCAATCACGTGTGCAATGACTGTGCAATTTGACTGTTTCGGAGACGTCTCAAGTGAGACTATAGGCGGAAAATGAAAGAAAAACGCGAGGTCACGGTCGGCATAGTCGCAGATGAACGCTAATAAACGATAAGGACACCGATGTAATCAGTGGGTTGCGGGTTCGATTCCTGTCACTGGCTCCATGAGTTTTCGCAGGTCAGAGGCGATATAGCCTCTGATTCTGCCTTCTCATGCAACAGCTCATGCAACAAATATGCAACAATTAAATCTGAAAGTGCACTTGTGTGCTTTGCAACCGATGCTCATTGTCAATAAACGCGTGCAATGAGGCGGGAAAAGCCAAGCTTACAGTTGCTGTCTCCATTAGAGTTTTGGGCTTTGTGTCTCCAACTGGGATAGAGTGGAAAGTGACCAAGGCGCTGAGAGCTCCGATGCCGCTTCTCGAAAGATCGCACGCCGTGCACGGCTCTCTTTCCTGTAGCCCATGGGTATTACTATAGTCTAGATTTAATTCGGCGCGAGAAGTCAAGAGCGACAAGGATTTCCCGTCGTTTGTGAGCAAGGCGATTGAAAGGACCCATGATGATTAATAGCGTAGAGGACCCAACGGTTGCCAATATTCTGTCGACCGATATGCTAAAAATCTATGACATTCCTCGTTACCAGCGCGAATACACTTGGAATCAGCGCGACTGGGCGAATCTCTATGATGACATCACCCAAAACGACGCCGGTTACTTCCTGGGCTCGTTTATTGTCGTGAACGGGACCGTGAATTCCAAGATGGATACCATTCACTATGAAGTTATCGATGGCCAGCAACGCCTGACGACGCTCAGTCTTCTCCTTGCCGCCCTCTATACTCGCATCATGGAGCATAAGGATTCTATCGATGACGACATGATGTTGGACGATATTCGACCCTTGCGCAATCGTCTGATCTTGAAATCTGACAAGTCAATCACGCGCGTTATTCCTCAGGTTCAGAATCATAACCTTGAGGATTACCGCTGGATTTTGAAGGAACATATCGGCTTAGATACGGTTATACAAAAGCCGAAGTTCCTTGGTCTAAGAAAGATGTCTAAGGCATTCAACTATTTTTACGATCGGCTGGGTGAGGACGTTGAGGGCAGGGATGGAATCGAGTGCGTTCGCTGCCTCCTTGATATCTGCAGGTTGGTGTGTTCGGCGGTCGTGGTCCAGATTACCGTCGATAGTCATGCTGACGCCTACACCTTGTTCGCGTCCCTGAACAACCGCGGTGTTCCCTTGAGCGCCGTTGACCTTATCAAGAACATGCTTCTCGGCAAGGTTGCCGGGGTGGATGACGGACAGCTCAACTATTACTTTGAACGCTGGCAGGAAGTGCTCCACAATCTCGGCGATGACTACAAGACGCAGGAACGCTTCTTCCGCCAGAACTACGACGCCTTCCGCCGGGAGGTGAACAAGCCATTTATCGGCGAATCTGGTTCCCAGCTTCCCCTCGGTTCCGTTGCCACGCGGTCCAACCTTCTGAAAATCTACGAGAAGCGGATGGAATCTGATGACGGCGCCCTTAAGGTGTTGGACGAGCTGACCGAGAATTCCGCACTCTATTCGAGGATCATTGGACTCGATCAAGAGAGCCCGGATTCCGAGCTTTCGCATCAGCTTTTGGAGCTTTCGAGAGCGCAGGGCGTCGCATCTTACCTGTTGCTGCTGTTCCTCTTTAAGAAGCAGAGCCAATTGGAGCTAAAAGATGAAACCCTCGCGCTTCTTGTTAAGCTCCTCGTCTGCTTCTTTGTCCGGCGCAACCTCACCGATACACCTCCCACACGTGATCTTGAGAGACTCTTCATCAGTATTTGTGAGAGCCTCGAAAGCGAGGGGCTCAAGGGCATTGCAGCCGCGGAGTACATCAAGAAGCGTCTCGTCGATGTGTCTGCCAGCGACGCTTTCTTCAAAGAACGTCTTGAGGGGCCGATTTACGACGTCAATCCCGATATGACGCGCTACATCCTTACTGTTATCGCATCTCCGAGCGTTACGAAAGAGATGAAGCCACTTTGGGAACGATACGCCTCCGGAAACTACGTCTGGACAATCGAGCACATCTTCCCTCAGGGCAAGAACATTCCAGATGAATGGGTGAAGATGGTTGCGGACGGCGACATGTCTAAGGCGATTGAGGTGCAGGAGAAACAGGTCCACACGCTTGGTAATCTAACCATCACCGGGTATAACTCAAAGCTGAGCAACATGCCCTTTGTGACCAAGCGAGACCGCAAGGATGTCAACGGGGCGAATGTCGGATACCGCAACGGGTTGAACCTGAACAACGAGTTGGTAAACACTGATACCTGGACGAGCGAGCAGATTCAGGAGCGCACAGACAAGCTCGTTGGACTCACTTTGAAAGCTTTTGACTTTGACGAGATTGAGTTCTAGTGACCGCCAGCCAATATCTTGGGGACATTCAGCCCAAGCGATTCAATCTTGATCCGCAACATCTAGACCGGTATTTTTCTTCAAGCTGTTACAGATTGAGATGTTAAGACGGGTTGGTGGGTAATATCTCAATCTGTAACACGAAGAGGCTGAAAACCGTTCAAGCTGTTACAGAATGAGACGTAAGCTGGGGTCGCTGCGTGGTATCTCGATCTGTAACAGATAGGGGAGGAATAACCCTCTTACTGTTACAGATCGAGATGAAAACGGTGAAGCCCCTGGTCTGCTTGATCGAGCGTGGATTGTCGGACATACGAGGGTGGATAATCTCCCACCTGGAGACTGAGCGTGGATAATCTGCCACTTTGGGCCCAGTGGCACGTCAAAAGCGGGAGATTATCCACGCTCGATTTCAAACGGGAGAACATCCACGCTCGAATTTGCCAAGGAAGCTCGATCTCGACCTATATATAGGTGCAAATGAATCGCTATCGAAGCAATAATCTGCAGGCTCACTCCACTACGCCAAAGTGTTCCCTCGGGAAATGTCACCGCTACATGCAAATCCACTGTCCATCATATCTAAACTCAGCAAAACCGCAGGTCACAGCTAAATAGATACGCCCGGGGCCGTGTATCTAGAGGTTTTCGTTGACAGCCCCCAAGGTTGCATCGTATTATCTTTTTCGTTCGCGGGGGCGGCGGTCCAAAAGACCAAAGGACCTGCGGATACTTGAACGATTGGGAGTTTGCCCGAGTGGTTAATGGGGACGGGCTGTAAACCCGTTGGCTCTGCCTACATAGGTTCGAATCCTATAGCTCCCACCCGTCAAGTGCCTGTATAGCTCAGTCGGTAGAGCACTTCGTTGGTAACGAAGAGGTCACCAGTTCAAGTCTGGTTGCAGGCTCCATCCGGCGGTGTAGCTCAGTTGGTTAGAGCACACGGTTCATACCCGTGGCGTCACTGGTTCGAATCCAGTCACCGCTACCATAGGTAACACGGTGGCTTCTCAATAGTATGTTGAGAGGCCACTATGGTATAAAGGCAAAGTCCCGTCCGGGGACGACCTGTTTAGAGGAGGGCTTTATGGCCAAAGAGAAGTTTGAGCGCACTAAGCCGCATGTTAACATCGGCACCATTGGTCACGTCGACCACGGCAAGACCACGCTGACCGCTGCCATCACCAAGGTTCTCTCCGAGACCGAGGGCTGCAAGGCTGACTTCACTGCGTTCGAGAACATCGACAAGGCTCCCGAGGAGCGCGAGCGCGGCATTACGATCTCCGTCTCCCACGTCGAGTACGAGACTGCTGCCCGTCACTACGCTCACGTTGACTGCCCGGGCCACGCTGACTACGTCAAGAACATGATCTCCGGTGCTGCTCAGATGGACGGCGCTATCCTGGTCATCGCCGCTACCGACGGCCCCATGGCTCAGACCCGCGAGCACATCCTGCTCGCCCGTCAGGTTGGCGTTCCTTACATCGTCGTCTTCCTGAACAAGTGCGACATGGTTGACGATGACGAGCTCATCGACCTCGTCGAGATGGAGACCCGTGAGCTCCTCTCCGAGTACGATTTCCCCGGCGACGACATCCCCGTCATCCGTGGTTCCGCTCTGGGCGCTCTCGAGGGCGACGCCAAGTGGATGGACGCTATCCGCGAGCTCATGAACGCCGTCGACGAGTACATCCCGACGCCTGCTCGTAACAACGACCTCCCGTTCCTGATGGCCGTTGAGGACGTTATGACCATCTCCGGCCGTGGTACTGTTGCTACCGGCCGTGTCGAGCGCGGTGAGCTCAAGCTCAACGAGCCCGTCGAGATCGTCGGCATCAAGGATACCCAGAACACCGTCGTTACCGGTATCGAGATGTTCCGTAAGTCCATGGACTTCTGCGAGGCTGGCGACAACGTCGGTCTGCTGCTCCGCGGCATCAAGCGCGAGGACATCGAGCGCGGCCAGGTTCTCTGCAAGCCCGGTTCGGTTACCCCGCACACCAAGTTCACCGGCGAGATCTACGTTCTGACCAAGGAGGAGGGCGGCCGTCACACCCCGTTCTTCGATGGTTATCGTCCTCAGTTCTACTTCCGTACCACCGACGTTACCGGTACGGTCAAGCTCCCCGAGGGCACCGAGATGGCTATGCCTGGTGACCACATCACCATCGAGGGCGACCTCATCCACCCGATCGCCATGGAGGAGGGCCTGCGCTTCGCTATCCGCGAGGGTGGCCACACCGTCGGTTCGGGCATCGTCTCCACGATCATTGAGTAAATTAGCTCTCTGATAGTTGACTTAGAGAACCCGGCACTTATATGGGTGCCGGGTTCTTTTCTGCAATGGATATTGAGCCGTTGCTGGTGTCGAGAAGATCAATAATGGTCCTGGTTGCACCGTCGATTAGATCTCGATGGCTTCATTGATGTGTTCCAAATATGAATGGATCCACCGAGAACCAATTGATTCGAGGTTTTCATTGACAGCACTTACATAGAGCTGATAAAGTACCATCTCGTGCCCGTACGGGGCGGAAATGAAAGGTTCAGGATAAATGCGTACTCTAGTTACTCTTGCGTGCACTGAGTGCAAGCGCCGCAACTATACGACCACCAAGAACAAGTCGAACATGCCTGATCGTATGGAGATCAAGAAGTATTGCCCCTGGTGCCGTCACCACACGTTGCACAAAGAGACTCGCTAGTCTCTAGTCATATACGCCAGTAGTTCAATTGGTAGAGCATCGGTCTCCAAAACCGAGTGTTGAGGGTTCGAGTCCTTCCTGGCGTGCCAGTCATTATTCCGTAAGCTCCCAATTGGGGGCTTACGGTTTACTCATGTATAAGCGCATTGCGCGGAGGTAACCCAAATGGCCAACAAGAAGAACAAGAAGAAGGCACAGCAGCAGGCGCCTGCCAATAACGCTGCCGCCAACTCCAAGGTTGAGGCCAAGAAGGCCGTTGCCAAGAAGAACGAGAAGGCTGCGAAGTCCAAGAAGAACGAGAAGCCTGGTTTCTTCGCCCGCACCAAGAAGTATTTCGCTTCGGTCAAGTCCGAGATGAAGCGTGTCACGTGGCCCGATAAGAAGGAGCTCGTGAACTACTCTGTCGTCGTTTGCGCTTCTCTGATCGTCGTCGGCGTCGTCATCGCTCTGCTCGATGCTGGCTTTGGCGAGGCTCTTGCTCTGTTCTCTGGATTGAGGGGCTAAACCATGTCTAAGCGTTGGTACGTCGTTCACACTTACTCTGGATACGAGAACCGCGTTAAGTCCGATCTCGAGCATCGCATCGAGACCATGGGCATGCAGGACCGTATCTTTGATATCGAGATTCCTATGGAGCGCGTCACCGAGATTAAAGAGGGTGGCAAGCGCGAGACCAAGGATTCTAAGATCTTCCCGGGTTATGTCCTGGTCCGCATGGAGATGGATGACGATGCTTGGACGTGCGTTCGCAACACGCCTGGCGTCACCGGTTTCCTGGGCGGCAACGGCAAGCCCGCTCCGCTTTCCCGCGACGAGTACAACAAGATGACTCGTCGTCCCGGTAAGGGCGATTCGCCCAAGCGCACCTCGGTCGATATTCAGGTCGGCACGTCCGTCCGCGTCACCGATGGCCCGCTTACCGACTTTGATGGCAAGGTCTCCGAGGTTAACACCGAGGCTGGCAAGCTCAAGGTCACGCTGATGATCTTTGGCCGCGAGACGCCGGTCGAGCTCGACTTTAACCAGGTCGCTGTCATCGCTTAAGTTTTCGTCCGTTCGCGCGAGCGTGCTTCTTCTGTGACTGCTCATCTCAGGAGTGCTTCTAACACGTGCGTGCTTACGATATAGCAAGTACTTCACACTCGTGATTCGAAAGGAATGACCATGGCTGAGAAGAAGGTTGCCAACGTCATTAAGCTCCAGATTCCTGCTGGTGCAGCTAACCCCGCTCCTCCCGTCGGCCCCGCCCTGGGCGCTGCTGGCGTGAACATCATGCAGTTCTGCCAGGCCTTTAACGCCGAGACGCAGGACAAGAAGGGCGACATCATCCCCGTTGAGATCTCTGTCTACGAGGACAAGTCCTTCTCCTTCATCACCAAGACCCCGCCGGCGGCTCATCTCATCAAGAAGGAGCTGAACCTCAAGTCTGGTTCCGCTAAGCCCCAGGCCGACAAGGTTGGTCAGCTTTCCCAGGAGCAGCTCACCAAGATCGCCGAGATCAAGATGCCGGACCTCAATGCCAACGACATTGACGCCGCCAAGAAGATCATCGCCGGTACCGCCCGTTCCATGGGCGTCACCATCGCTGAGTAGCGATTTCTTTAGGTAATGACGCGTGCTCCGACCGGGGCGCGCGTTATATGTGTGCAATAGGGCACACGATACGATGTGGGAGGGCTCACGCCCGTTTGACCACAGGAGGTAATGCACATGGCTAAGCATGGTAAGAGCTATAACGCCGCTGCCGAGAAGATCGACCGCGCCACGCTCTACACCCCCCTTCAGGCTGCCAAGCTCATCAAGGAGCTCGACACCGCCAAGTTCGACGAGACCGTCGAGGCCCACTTCCGTCTGGGCATCGATACTCGTAAGGCTGACCAGAACATCCGTGGTTCCATCTCCCTGCCCCACGGCACCGGCAAGACCGTTCGTGTTGCCGTCTTCGCCGAGGGCGAGAAGGCCCGCGAGGCTGAGGCTGCCGGCGCCGACATCATCGGTTCCGACGAGCTTGTCGCCCAGATTCAGAAGGGCGAGATCAACTTCGACGCCGCTATCGCTACGCCGAACATGATGGCCAAGGTTGGCCGCATCGGTAAGATCCTTGGTCCCCGTGGCCTCATGCCGAACCCCAAGCTCGGCACCGTGACCATGGACGTCGCCAAGATGGTCTCCGAGCTCAAGGCTGGCCGCGTTGAGTACCGCGCCGACCGCTACGGCATCTGCCACGTGCCCCTGGGCAAGAAGTCCTTCTCTGAGCAGCAGCTCGTCGAGAACTACGCTGCCCTGTACACCGAGATCCTGCGCGTCAAGCCCTCTTCTGCTAAGGGCAAGTACGTCAAGTCCATCTCCGTGTCTTCCACCATGGGCCCTGGCGTCAAGGTCGATCCCGCTATCCAGCGCGACTTCCTGGCTGAGTAACTAACAGTTACTGCCTGAGCAAAGCAAGCATTGCTAAAGAGACCCGGTTCTGCCTCGTGCAGGACCGGGTCTCTTGCTTTTGAGTCAACGAAACCACCACGAAGGGGACAGGCACCCTTGTGGTGGTTTTACTTGTGTTGTACTTTAGCGCGATGTAGTACTACCCGAGGCCGAAGGGAGCCCAACATGTTTAAGAACACGCAACAGCTCCTAGGCCTAGCGCTACTAGATTGGATAGCGCGCTAGGGTTGTAATCTCGCTATAACGATTTGTTGTACCCGGGTGCGCTATCGTCTGCCGCTTTCAGGCGTGATGAGCGACACGGGTATTTTTCTATCTCTAGGCCTTCTCTCTCCTGAAAGCCATCTGTCATAAAACGGTCAATCAGGAGGAACATATAAGCCGCAAAATCACAATCTTTGACGCCACCCTGTGCGACGGTGAGCAGTCGCCGGGCGCCAGCATGAATACCGAGGAAAAGCTCTTCATCGCCCGCCAGCTGGTGCGCATGAACGTGGACGTTATCGAGGCGGGCTTTCCCATCTCGAGTCCTGGTGACTTTCGCTCCGTACAGGAGATTGGCAAGATTGCGGGCGACCGATGCACGGTATGCGGCCTGACGCGCGCTGTCGACAGGGATATCGAAGTGGCTGCAGAGGCGCTCAAAACGGCCCAGAGGCCCCGTATCCATACAGGGCTGGGTGTGAGCACCAGTCACCTGCGCGACAAGCTCCATATGACTGAGGAAAGGGCAATTGATTGAGCGATCCATGCCGTCAAACATGCTCGCAAGTTCGTTGACGATGTTGAGTTTTATGCCGAGGATGCCGGCCGCTCCGATCAGGAGTTTCTGGTGCGCATTATCGAGGCGGCCGTAAAGGCCGGTGCCACGGTCGTGAACATCCCCGATACGATGGGCTACAACATGCCGTGGGACTTTGGCGCCCGCATCCGTGACCTGCGCGGGCGCTGCGGGTGCGGCCGGTCAGCGTGCGGTCGACGTGATGGAGTATCGCGAGTACGAGATTGAGCGCATTGCGCGCCAGGCATTTGAGGCGGCGCGCAAACGTCGCGGCAAGGTGACGAGCGTTGATAAGCGCAACGTGCTGGAGACGAGCCGCATGTGGCGCGAGATCGTGCATCGCGTGCAAGACGAGGAGTACTCCGACGTGGAGCTTGAGGACCTGCTCGTCGACAACGCCGCCATGCAGCTCATCAGTCGACCGGCAGACTTTGACGTCGTGGTGACGGAGAACATGTTCGGCGACATCCTGTCCGATGAGGCGGCTCAGATTACCGGATCGCTCGGTATGCTTGCCTCTGCCTCGCTGGATGATGGCGTATCGCTGTTTGGGCCGAGCGCTGGCAGCGCTCCTGACATCGCGGGGCTCGGCGTGGCCAATCCGCTGGCTCAAATCTTGTCGGTGGCGATGCTGCTGACCTACGCGCTCGACATGGGCGAGCAAGCCGCGTGGATCGAGAGCGCCGTGGCGCGCGTGCTCGACGAGGGCTGGCGCACCCGTGACATCGCCGATGTCAACACCCCGGCAGATAAGATCCTCGGCACCACGACGATGGGCGACAAGGTCGTCGCCGCGCTGTAGGCGATGCCGATTCAAGCTGTCAAATATCTCAATCTGTAACATCTAAGGGGCAAAATCGTTCCTACCTGTTACAGATTGAGATTTTCGGCTGAGCATCCGTGGTCTGTCTCGATCTGTAACAGCTAACCGATTATTTGGGCCCTACCTGTTACAGATTGAGACAAACCGTTGGGACAGGTCGGACGAGTCAGCAAAACCACCACAAAGGTGCCTGTCCCCTTCGTGGTGGTTTTTAGCGCAACGAGGTGTTCCCAGCCGACCATACGGGCGGCCTTGCGCTCACGCTGCTCGATGACAGCGCATCTTTAGACGCGAAGTGCGGAACCGGGTGCATATACGAGCCGCGTAGCGTTACGAATTCATGGGAATGACCGTATCGCCAATTTGTACGCTTGCAATCTTGTCTGTGTCACAAACTTGCGAGAACGGCCAGGTCTTGTGGACATCAGTGGTGCCGTTATCCAGTTTATTTGCGAAATAGCCGCTGTGGCTGGTTGCGTCCTCAACATGACCGTCTTTGAACGTCACGATGAGGGGTATGTTGCCAACGGCATCCATAGACTCCTCCATGTTTTGAGACATCTTGCCGCTGTTGTTGTCGTGTTCGATGGAACGATCTATGTTGTAGCGGACTGAAACGCCAACGCAGGATACGGTGGCCTCTTGAATCGTCGCCTTGGTGCCGTTAAAGTTGACCGATTTGGGCGCGGGAATCGTAACGGATGTATCTTCGTAATTCAGTTGGAACTTAAGATCCCATGGGCCCGTAAGTATTTTCTTATACTCGGGAAGCTCTTTGCCAGCACGTGGCACAACGAGAGAGTTGATATGCGTGCGGACGGTCCTGCCCATAAGGCCGGGTGATTCAACGCTGAACTGTGCAAAGTATTGAATGCTGGAGTCATTGGGGTTCTTGTCAATGAGCCATGATTGGCCTTGGCCGCCATGCTCGCCATCAACGTATACGTTTCCATCGACACTTCCGGCGATAGTTCCGTTCTCGCCCGGCTCGGAAAGCTTTTTCAGGGCAGCGGGATCGTCGAACGTAAGCGTATAGGCGATGGTAACCATATCCTTGTCGCCCATGATGGCGTCGGCGGTCACGGTGACTCCGTTGTTGGAGCAGCTAGCACCGACGGGCCGGCCAATACGGTCGATGATCTCGGTTTGAGAAGCAGGTCCGTCAAAGATGTCGGAAAGCATGTCAGAAGGAAGCGGCAGGACGCCTGTTGCCATAGCCGTGCCAGCGCCTCCAATGACGATAGCGAGGACTGCCGTTACAGCGGCAATGCGAGCGACTGTTCTTACGGGATGGCGGGCGATGCGCGGCTTGCGTCGCGTGCCATTAAAGTTGCTTTGAGCGGTCGCCGCATCGCTTGAGGCGACGGACTGAGCAATCGAGTTTGCCATGTGCTGCTTCGCATTATCGGTAAACGAAATGTGCTCCAGGGCGTGGCGATAGTCATTCGAATTCGTAGTCATTGTGGTCTCCTTTCAAGGAAAGCCGAAGTGACGCACGTCCGCGGCTAAGGTGCTGGGCGGTTGCAGCTGGCGTCGCGTGAACGGCGTCTGCGATTTCCCTGATGCTCATGCCTGCGTAGTAGTGCAAAAAGATGGCGATGCGCTGTGCTTGAGGCAGGGCCGTGACAGCGGAAAGAATGGCGCAGTCGCGTTGCGCGAATTCTTGCTCGGTATGTGTTACGGGTGCGCAGAAATCGGGGAGCGAATCGAGGTCGACAACCGGGTGATTCGCGTGCGTACGGCCGATATCGCGACATGCGTTCAGTGCGACTCGGATCACCCAAGCACGTTCGTGTTCGAGCGAGTCGAACGGTTGAGTGCGTTGGAGAATCTTGATCAGCGTGTCCTGGCAGATGTCTTGAGCGTCGTCAGCGGATCCAAGGGCCGAATAGCACAATCGAAGGATGAGGTTGGAATACGTGTCGACCAAGCGCTTTGCTTCCCGCTCGATCTGATCGGCATCGCATCGGAGCGTGCTATTGCGGTTACGGCGTGCAGGCATAGTGTCACCTCCAATTGGTCGTGGTGGATATAGGGAAGGCGTCTCGCGAGGTCCCTCTACATACAACACGGTCGAGACTGCATAAGTTGACAAAAAAAGACGGCACGTGAGCGCCGTCCTTACAAAACAATGAGTGTTCTCGTTAATTACACAAGCACCGTGATGGACAGGTCGGACGAGTCAGCAAAACCACCATAAAGGTGCCTATCCCCTTCGTGGTGGTTGTTGGCAGTTACCAGGGGGTTCTGGCGGTTGAAGACTCGATTGCTTCGTGGCGTTTGAGCTCGCGGCGCATGGTTTGCGAGTTGAGCCAAGCGGCCTTCCAACCGCGCGTGGGGTAGCGCGCCTCGTCAATTTCGATCTTGGTATAGCCGCAGGCGTTGACAATCTTCGTTCCGCATGGGTGTTGGCGCTCGCGTTGAAAGTTGGGGCCGTAGCTTTGGTGCACATGCCCGTGAATCATATAGTCGGGACCCCAAGACTCAAGAGCCGCATTAAAGCACTCGAATCCTCGATGCGGCAGGTCGTCCAGGTCGCCCATGCCTGCGACGGGTGCATGGGTAAGTAGAATATCGCATCCGTCTACCAGTGCGATTTTTCGCGATAGCTTGCGCATGCGTTTTGCCATCTCGCGCTCGGTATACATGTTCGCGCCGTCGCGGTAGCGCATGGAACCGCCCAGACCCGCAATGCGAATACCTCGGTACACATATACGCTGTCCTCAACACAAATGCACCCGCCCGGTGCATGGCGCGCGTAGCGGTCGTCGTGGTTGCCACGAACGTACACAAGCGGTTTGTTGATGACAGTGACCAAAAACTCAAGATAGTCCGGATCCAGGTCGCCTGCGGATAGAATCAGGTCAACGTCCTCAAAGCGCTCCTTGCGAAAGCACTCCCACAGGCATCGCTCTTCGGTATCGGCTATGGCAAGGATTTTCATAGGGCGCGGACCTTCGGCTCATCGTCGAGTTGCGGAATGGTGCCCACCACGTTGTCGGCCAGCCAGTCCATCTCGACGATTTGCGTGCTCGGCAGTGGGGGAAAGCCCTCGATCTGCACCACGCCGTCTTGGCTATGGAGCTCGCCGCCAAATGGATTGATGGAGCCCTCGACGATGCCATTGCGCAGTAGCTGAACAAGCTTGCGCGTCTGATAGGGCAGGCCCGGAGCGTAGCGAATGTCGATAACGCCCGAGCTCATACCATACCAGTAGTTGACGGCGCGAACCTGGCTGTTGTCACTGGTCTCATCCCAGGTGCCATGCAGCAGGCTTCGCACGATAAGCTCGTAGTAACGGCCCCAGTTCCATACCGGCATGGCGATGCCGACGACCTTGCCATCGACCAGGCGGTGGAGTCCGTAGGCCGTGGGGTCCTCCAGCGACTTGGACATGTCGACACCGGTCATAACACTCACGCCTTCGCGGCACATGGCCTCGGCAAGACCGCCGGCGGGTACATCGCCCCAGGTGAGGATTACCTGCGCGCGAGGGTCGAGCAGCGAGGCGCCGATGGCAAAGGCGTTGATCTCGCTAAGCGCGCCCGACGCAAAGACCGACGCGTGGTAGCCAATGCGATGGTTGTCCGCCATGCTAGCCGCAAGGGCGCCCAGGAGGAACTTGGCCTCGTACATCTTGCCAAAGTACGAACGGACGCTTTGGTGGGGAAGGCCGATAGAACAGTTAAGGAACCGAACCTGGGGATACTCAACGGCTGCCCTGAGCGTGTATTCCATCAGGCGGTGCGAGGTCGAGAAGATGACGTTGTCTCCATGTTTGACAGCCGTTTCCACGGCGGCGTAGAACACGTCCGGATCGTGGCAGCCCTCGAACGCCTCGGTGCGCACGATACCGCCTAAGTGCTCGTCGAGATACTGACGCCCTTGGTCGTGTAGGCTGTCCCAGCTCGACGTTGCACAAGGGAATTCATGGATAAAGGCGATGCGCAGGGGATTGGCCGCCGAATAGACGGTCTTGCCCATAAAGAAGTTGAGCACACCGGAGGTGGACTTGGCGGGCGACTCTTCCTCATCGACACTCGGCGCTTCGACAAGATCGACCTTGTCCTCGTCATTTTTGCCGGCAATGACCAGCTCGCGCCAAATCTTGCACAGGCGGTTTACGACGATGTCCGTCGGCGTATCCAGTAGACGGTCTTGGTTGTACACATTGAGGTAGACGAGCATGGCGTCGGCGGGCGTAATGTCCAGGTGGTCGCCGCCGGCGCGCAGGTAGGCGCGCTTAAAGAGTAGGAAGGTGTGGCGCAGGTAGTCGACCTTTTTCTGCGGCCATTTTTCGACAAGGTCCTGACCGAGCATCTTGGCGAGCGTCTCGTAGCTTCCCTCGCGCGAGAACTCGATCTCGTATAGGGGGCAGACGCGCCAAAACGCGCAGAACTCGCCATAGAGGCGGCTTTCGACGGAATCCCATTTTCCGGGGTAGAGGCGGGTGACCTTGGCCGAAACCGTCGGGGCGTCCAGGAATTTGAGGACACTGACGCGCTTGTTGCCCTCCTGGACGTAGAACCGATGCATAAACTCGGTGACGATGATGGGGTCGCGATAGCCCTCGGTCACCTGGATGTCGTAGAGGTTGGACCACTTGCGGGCGAACTCGGTGCTAAATGGCAACAGGGGCATAAAGTTGCACGAAAAGGCAGACTGACGGCCCTTGGTGACCGTGCCGACGACCATTTCGAGTGGAATATCCCGCAGGCCGACGCTCTCTCGCTGACCTAAGGGGAGCTGAGCAACCAAACTGTCGAGGTCCGTAAGGTATGGATGCTCGCTTTGGCTGATGGCGCGTCGACGTCCCTGCTCGCCGCGCTTGCGTGCTTGACGATAGGCCTCTTCCATGGTGTCTACTCCCTTAGTCGTTTAAACAACGATATGAACCATGGTACCACGATGCGAAACCACCACAAAGGTGCCTGTCCCCTTTGTGGTGGTTTAGGCGATGATGGGGGCGATGGCACGAATGCAGGCGTCGGCTGCCGTAAAAGTGGTGCTATCGTCGCTGACGATAAAGATAATTTTGCCCTTAATGCCAAAGTCGCCAATCTCGCTAAAGAGCACGTACGGCTCCTTGTCAAAGCCAGAGATGGGCGAGACGGCCGTTTTGGTTGCGCTCGTGAGCTCGTCTGCCAGCGCGTCAAGGGAAGCCCACTTAGACGTGTCCTTTACGGCAACGGGCACGGCCACGCGCCCAAAGGGCATCAGATGTACGAGCGTGTTCTTGGAGATGCTGGAGTTGGGGACGATGATGGTTTGCCCGCAGGCATCTTCGATGGTCGTGTGGCGCCAGGTGATGTCCTGGACCACGCCCGATACGCCACCGACCTCGATGTTGTCGCCGGGCTTGATGATGCCCATAAAGGTCACCTGCATGCCGCCGATAAGGTTTGACAGCGTGTCCTGAAAGCCGAGCGAGATGGCGATGCCGCCGACGCCAAGAGCGGCGACGAGTGCGTTTGCGTTAATGCCAAAGCAGTTGTCGAGGATAAAGCTGCCGCCGATCATCCAGATGACGGCGCGTGTGATGTTGATGAAGATGCTCGATGCTGGGAGCGGGTTATCATCGCGGTTAAGCAGGTGGTGCAGGGTCTTGGACGCGATTTTGGCGGCAACGGCGGTGCCGATGGCCAAGATACCGGCCCAGATGATGTTGTGGACCCATCGTTGTGCAAAGAAATGAAGAATTGGCTCAAACAATTCCATGTAGGGAAACCTCCTCATGATCATCCAACCATGATACCCACCAAGAAGCCCGTCCGATCAAATTCGGACGGGCTTCTGTGCTCGATATAAGGTTTATGCGGCGGGGCTGCAAGGCCCGGCGGTGTAGCTTAGCGTCGACGCTTCCAGATAATGCCGAGAATGATGATGACGATGCCGCCGATGAGGCATGCGCCAATCACGGCTAGCGTGCGGTCTCCCGTTGCGGCGAGCTTGCCGGTCGTCTTCTTGGTGATGACCTTCGTGGTCGTCGTGTCCGTCTTAGGCGAGGGCTTAGGCGTCGGGGCCGGTGTGGGCGTGGGGTCCACGGCTGCGGAGCCGAAGCTGATGGTGCCGGCGAGTCCGGCCATCTTGCTCTCCCAGCCGTTTTGCCCAATCAGCGCCCTCAGCGCCGCCTCACACGTGCCCCACTCGGTGCGCTTGGTGGCGTGTGCGAAGGTGGGGAAGTCGGTCGTGTTGGTAATGATGTAGTTGTTGGTGGCGACGGTATAGGTCTTGGTGGGATCGAGCGTGCTGCCGTCCTTGGCGAGTGTGGCACTCACAATGCGCTTGCCTTCGGGCTGCGTCCAATCAATCGTCACGTTGATGCCGCCAAAGGAGAGAACGCTGCCAGAGTCATCGCGCCACTTGTACTTGTCTTGCGCTTCCTGCTCGGTATGGCCGGCTGCCACGTAGGCTTGCTGAAGCTCATAACTGTGATTGCACTCGTCGCTGATCTGCAGCGAGTGCTCGAGCGCTGCCAGGAAGTCCGCACCGGTCATGGTCCAGGTCTCCACGGTGTTGCCGTAGGGCGAGATAGCGATGACGTTGCCGGCGGTCACATCGCCCGCAGCGATGCCGCCGCGGATGCCGCCCGCGTTCTCGATGGCAAGGTCCGCGCCCGTCAGGTCAAGATAGGAGCCGCAGATCACATGTCCGATGGTCTGGGCCTTGGTGGTGTCGCCCTCCTTGCTGGGGCGGAAATCGGTGGTGCGCACCATTTCCCAACCATGCGTGCCTGCGGCGTCCTCGCCGTAGAAATAGTTGGTGGTGGATGTGCCGAGCACCTTGTTCGATTCGTTTTCAAAGGCCTCGTCGAGCGGCTTGATCTTGTTGCGGACGGCTTCAAGGCGGCTTTGGTAGTCGGAGCCCTTGTCGGGGTCTGCCAAAAGGTCGTTGACGTTCTTGGCGGTGTAGAGCTTCTCGTCACTGCCGTCTGCAGGGACCGTGACCGTGTCATCGTCGGTCGTCTCGGTGCCATTCGTGTCGTACTTGTACGGAATGGAAAGCAGCCCCACCTCGGCAAAGGCGCTGCCCGCCTCGACGACGCGGACCGACTTGCCGTCAGCCCCCGTCACGTTTTCGTCTAAGTTGATGTGCTCGTGGCCCGCGACCAATGCATCGACCCCAACGAGCTTTGCGGCAAAGGTCTTGGCGTTGAGCGTGTGCGCGATACAGACGACAACGTTGCAGCCCTCTGTCTCGCGCAGTCGCTTGGCCTCGGCATTGATGGCGTTCGCGGCACTCGAGAACGACGTACCCGCGACCAGGTCCGCGCGCAGCGAGGATTCCAGCGACTCATCCATGGCACCCACGACGCCGACCTTGATTTTGTAGTCGAATGTGGAGTGATCTTCGCTATCCTCCCAGATGCGATCGAGCGTCTTGGTGATACTCGAGCTCCATACGCCGCTCGTAGACTTCGCGTTCGCGCAGAGCATGGCGAAGGGCGTGCCGGTGGGGCTGTAGCCGGTCATGGTGCGGAGCTTGTCCGCGCCGTAGCTCCAGTCGTGGTTGCCCGGCGTGGTCGCGTCGTAGCCGTCTGCATAGAAGGTGTCCATGAGCTCGGCGATGCTCTTGCCCTCGCTCATGGTGGCAAAGGACTGCCCGTGGAAGGTATCGCCCGCATCGAGCAAAAGATCGGGGGCGCTGCTTTGGGCGCTATAGAGAACCGCCAGTCCGTCAAAGCCCACAGCGCCGGTGCCCTTGCTTGCGTTGTAGCTGTACTTGTAGCTGCCGTGGATATCGTTGGTGTGCATGACGGCCACGGAGCCGTCAATAGCGGCGGGCAGGTTCTCCGCGAAAGCGAGGCTTGGGATGCCTGCGAGCGAGCCGGCAAACAACGCGGCGGCTAACGCAAGGCGGGGGAGTCTTTTCATGGCAGTTTCCTTAGTCCTTAGCCAGAAAGTCTGGTTGAATATCGGATTATCGACATAATATGCGAAAACCGCCGCAAGGGCGTCTGTCCCTTTGCGGCGGTTTTGACGTTTGCGCAGATAAAACCTGCCAAAATAAACCTGTCCCTTATTGGCAGGTTTTAGCTCAGCAGCATGCGGTCGTTGGCGAGCTCGCCGCCCGAGACCTCCTCGAACTTCTGCAGCAGGTCGGCGACGGTGAGCGACTTCTTCTCGTCGCCCGCCACGTCGTAGATAACGTGGCCCTCGTGCATCATGATCAGGCGATTGCCCAGACGGATGGCGTCATTCATGTTGTGCGTGACCATGAGCGTGGTCAGGTGGTTCTCGTCGACAATCTCCTCGGTCAGATTGAGCACCTTAGAGGCGGTCTTGGGGTCGAGTGCCGCGGTGTGCTCGTCGAGCAGCAGCAAGCGCGGCTTGGTGAGCGTGGCCATGAGCAGCGTGAGTGCCTGGCGCTGGCCACCCGAAAGCAGGCCGACCTTGGCGTTGAGGCGTGTGTCCAGGCCAAGGTCCAGGCGCTTGAGCAACTCAACGTACTCGTCCTTCTCGGCCTTGGTGACGCCCCACGAAAGGCCGCGACGCTGGCCGCGACGCTTGGCGAGGGCCAAGTTCTCGGCAATCTGCATGTCGGCTGCGGTGCCGCGCATGGGATCCTGGAACACGCGGCCCAGGTACTTGGCGCGCTGCGACTCGCTCAGGCGCGAGATGTCGGTGCCGTCGAGCTCGATAACGCCCGAATCGAGCGGATACACGCCGGCGATCATATTGAGCAGCGTGGATTTGCCGGCGCCGTTGCCGCCGATCACAGTTACAAAGTCGCCGTCGTTGAGGGTAAGGTCGACGCCGGTGAGCGCGCGCTTCTCGGTGACGGTGCCCTTGTTAAAGGTCTTCTTGACGTGCGAGAGCTTAAGCATCTGCCTCATCTCCCTTCGTGTAGGAGCTGCGGAGCTTATAGCGCTCCCAAACCACGGGCACGCACAGGGCCACGGCGACAATCACAGCAGAGAGCAGTTTCATGTCGTTGGCGTCCATGCCCAGCTGCAGCACGATGGCGCGGATGAGGAAGTACACCACGGAGCCAAAGACGGCGGAGGCCAGACGGACGGAGAACTGCGTGAGACCGCCGGGCAGCAGGCGACCGAGCACCTCGCCGATGACGATGGCGGCAAGACCGATAACGATGGCGCCGGTGCCCATGCCAATGTCGGCATACTTCTGGCTCTGGCAGATGAGCGCACCCGAAAGGCCAATGAGGGCGTTGGAGAGCACGAGGGCGATCATTTTGGTGGTGTTGGTGTTAACGCCCAGGGCGCGGATCATGTACTCGTTGTTGCCGGTGGCACGCAGCGCCGAGCCGATCTCGGTGCCAAAGAACCAGTACAGGATGGCGACGATGGCCACGGCCAGCACAATGCCTAGGATAATGGCAACAGTGGACTGCGGCAGGCCCGTCATGTTGCTGACGGATGAGAAGATAGTGCCCTTGGCAAGGATGGGCGTGTTGGACTTGCCCATGATGCGCAGGTTGATGGACCACAGACTGATCTGCGTCAGGATTCCGGCGAGGATTGCGGGAATCTCAAAGACGGTGGTCAAGATGCCCGTGACGGCGCCCGCGATGGCGCCGGCGCACATGCCGGCCAGCACGGCGAGCAAGGGGTCGACGTTATTGTTGACGATGAGTACGGCGCAGACACAGCCACCGAGGGCAAAGCTGCCGTCGCAGGTCATATCGGGGATGTCGAGCAGGCGGAACGTGATAAACACACCAAGCACCATAATGCCCCAGAGGACGCCCTGCGAAACGGCGCCCTGCAATGCAATGAGCATGCTTCATACCTCCTAGGATAGGGTGGACACGTGATGTTCCATAATAGCGGTAACAATGTATAAGAGAGCGACGGACAGACATTTGTTTTATCTGGAACAAGCAGGGCGAACGCCGGTCTTTGGCGTCCGCCCCAATGGCTCAGATATTGAATAACGCAGCTATGGCGCGAGAACGAACCCTAGATGCGTTACGGCGCATGGTGCTACTCGTCCAGGGCGGAAAGATCGATGCCCAGCGCCTCGGCCATCTCGTCGTTCTTGACGACGACCAGGTCCTTGCTCGAGAGGTGCTCGATAGCCATATCCTCGGGCTTAGCCTCGCCCTTCAGGATCTTAACGGCCATCTCGCCTGCAGCGTAGCCCAGGTCCTCGTAGTTGATGGAGAGGGTGAACAGGCCGCCGGCCTTGCACATGCCCTCCTCGCCGGTGACGAAGGGGAGCTTGTTCTCCTTGCAGATCTGGCCCACCTGCGAGGCGCCCGCGGCGATGGTGTTGTCGGTGGGGGAGTACAGTGCGTCGATCTTGCCCACGGCAGACTCTACGACGGACTGGATCTCGTTGGAGCTCGAGACGGTGAAGTCGGTGTACTCCAGGCCCAGCTTGTCGAGTTCCTTCTTGGCGGCCTTGATCTGGACGTCGGAGTTGGACTCAGCGGTGCAGTAGAGCAAGCCGACCTTCTTAACGTCGGGCAGGACCTTCTGCATCATCTCGAGCTGCTCGGCGACCGGGGTGAGGTCGGAAGCGCCCGTGACGTTGGTGCCGGGCTTGTCGTTGTCCTGGACCAGGCCGGAGGCGGCGTAGTCGGTGATGGCGCAGCCAACGATGGGGATATCGGCCGTAGCGCCGGCGGCAGCCTGCGCGGCGGGCGTGGCGATGGCATAGATCAGGTCGACGCCGTCGCCTACGAACTTGTCGGCAATGGACTTACACGTGGACTGGTCGTTCTGGGCGTTCTTCTGGTCGATCTTGACCTTGAGACCGCTCTTCTTGATGGCCTTGACGAAGCCGTCGTTGGCGGCATCGAGCGCGGAGTGCTCGGTGAGCTGCAGAACGCCGATGGTGTAGTCGGAATCGGCGGCAGCGGAGCCGGAACCAGAGTTGCCACCGCATCCAGCGAGCGGGGCGAGCGCGAGCAGGCCGGCAGAGACCAGAAGGCTCCTGCGGCTGATGGTGATGTCCTTCATATCATTACCCCCAGTATAAAAATGGCTGGAAACACTGCACTAGGAAAAAGTGCAAGTGGGACTATAGTAACGCCGTTGTCCATTTTTACAACATCCTGGCGAGTTTTTTAATACTGAACTGGACGGGCGGTGCTGAGGAATGACGGACGGTAACAGGGCTTACGCTGCGGGCGCGGGGCTGTCTTCTTCGTCTAGCGCGGCAAAGAGTTTCTTGCCGTCGAGCAAACGCGTGCTGACGTTTCTCATGCGGCTGACCTCAACGGTGCGCAGGGTGTCGTCGGCGCCTCGGGTGTCGTAGACCGTTCCCAGCAGATACGAGACGCCATCGCGCTGCCTGATTGCAAAGGGCCGGACCGTCATCCGCACCACCTCGGTTTCGCCCCGGGTCAGGACGTTTGAGATATCAAAGCTGACGGTTGTTCCATGGTCGATGGCCTGTTCGACGAGCTCGCACGTGTCGATACGCTTGGCGCGCGGACGCGTTGTCTTGACGGGCGCGTCGTTGGCGGCCGGTGCCGGTTCGGGCATATCGAGGTAGCCGCGAACATCGGCGCTCGCCATGGCGACCAGGTGCTGCGCCATGCTCTTTCGAATGGCTATGGGCGTCGATCGGTTGCGCATGACCATGCCGTGGAGCCGTATGATCTCCTCGTCAGCAAGTGGGCGGGTGAGGAGCCGATAACCCACGCTGCGTTTATAGTCGATTTCGTATCCGGCGTGACGAAGTGCCGATATCGAGGTATAGATGCTGCGGCGTGCCGCCGAGATGGGCATGCGGGCGGGGTCGTCGGGATGGGCGAGGAGCTCGACCAGCTCGTCGGAAAGCAGCGCTTTGTCCTCGCCGGTGTTCTCGCTCAAAAGCTGCAGGATGCGTACGGCGCGATAGGCTGCCATCGAGGCGGAGCCCCTGGTCGTGGTCTCGTAGTTTTCAACAACGGCTTCGGTCATAGTGCCCACGTCCTTTCCTTTTTTGGCGATGGCAGATCAGAGCCTAGGGCGCGGAGCCTGGCCAAGGACACGTGGCGCCTTGGGCGGTCGATGGTTGCCGGCAAACGGCGGGTCGAGTTTTCAACAACCCTGCCTAACTGACCAAAACCTTGCCAAAAGCTTGACGGCTGCTGTTGAAAAAAGCGCCTCTCGGCCGATGTCGAGAGGCGCTTGTGCGATGAGCGTTGCGCGTGGCGACGCGAGCTAGTGCCCGACGATTAGAAGTCGGCGTTGCCCACGGTGCGCGGGTGCGGCAGGACGTCGCGGATGTTGCCCACGCCGGTGAGGTACATCACCAAGCGCTCGAAGCCCAGACCGTAGCCGGCGTGCTTGCAGGAACCGTAGCGGCGCAGGTCAAGGTAGTACTTGTACTGCTCGGGATTCATACCCAGGTCCTTGATGCGGGCCTCGAGCAGATCCAGGCGCTCCTCGCGCTGGGATCCGCCGATAATCTCGCCGATACCGGGAACCAGACAGTCGGCGGCGGCGACGGTCTTGCCGTCCTCGTTCATGCGCATGTAGAAAGCCTTGATCTCGGCCGGGTAGTCGGTTACGAAGGTCGGGCGCTTAAAGTGCTCCTCGGTCAGGAAACGCTCGTGCTCGGTTTGCAGGTCGATGCCCCAGCTCACGGGATAGTCAAACTTGTGACCGGCGGCGACGGCCTGCTCCAGGATCTCGACGGCCTCGGTATAGGTGACGCGGGCAAAGTCGGAGTTGGCGACATGGTCCAGGCGCTCAAGCAGACCCTTGTCCACAAACTTGTTGAGCATATTGAGCTCGTCGGGGCAGGTTGCCATGACGTCCTTGAGGACATACTTGAGCATGGCCTCGGCGTTGTCCATGTAGTCGTTGAGGTCGGCGAAGGCCATCTCGGGCTCGATCATCCAAAACTCGGCGGCATGGCGCGTGGTGTTGGAGTTTTCGGCACGGAAGGTGGGGCCAAAGGTGTACACGTCGCCAAAGGCCATGGCGAAGTTCTCGGCATTGAGCTGTCCGGACACGGTGAGGCTCGCATGCTTGCCAAAGAAGTCCTGGCTCCAGTCGACCTCGCCGGCCTCGGTGAGGGGCGGGTTTTGGGGGTCAAGCGTGGTCACGCGGAACATCTCGCCGGCGCCCTCGCAGTCACTCGTGGTGATGATGGGGGTGTTGACGTAGACAAAGCCCTGCTCCTGGAAGAAGCGGTGGATAGCGGCAGCCGCGACAGAGCGGATGCGGAACACGGCGCGGAACAGGTTGGTGCGCGGGCGCAGGTGCTGCTGGGTGCGCAGGAACTCGACGGTTGCGCGCTTCTTCTGCAGCGGGTAATCCGGGGCGCTCGTGCCCTCGACCTCGATGGAAGCGGCAGAAAGCTCGAAGGGCTGGGGCGCATCGGGGGTCAGCTTGACGGTGCCGGTGCAGATGAGGGCGGCCGAGACGTTTTGATGGGCGATCTCGTCGTAGTTGTCGAGCGCCTCGCGGTTCATGACGACCTGCAGGTCGCGGAAGCAGCTGCCGTCGTTGAGCGTAACGAAGCCAAAGTTCTTCATGTCGCGGACGGACTTGACCCAGCCGGCAACGGTGACGGTTTGGCCGCCGAGCGACTCGGCGTGCGTATAGAGCTGCGCGATTTTGGTGCGGTTCACGTATCCTCCCATAACGGTTGTACGGATTATTTCCAAACAGTTAACCATTCTAACCCGCGAGTGGAGCGTAGCAAAACGTCAGGTGTGATGTATGGGCGTGACGTGGGCGCCATACAGGTTTCTGCTTTACGTTGTCTAGTGTCCGCAGATGGCTTGGCGGATGAGGGCTGCGTAGGTGCCGATTCCCGCCTGGGTGAGGTGTGTGCCGTCGTCGACAAGGTATTCGCTGTGGCCCTCTGAGGCGCCGTTCCAGTCGATGACGCCGGCGTTGTCGTTTTGGGCGCAGACGTCGCGGATCGTCTGGTTGTTGCGGTCCTGCAGCTCGAGCGGCACGCGCACGGTCACAAAGTAGATGGGCTTGCCGCCCACGGCATTAATCACGTCCTGCACCTGTTGGGGGTCGCGGATGAGGCCGTTGGTGCCAAGCGCGCAGATGGCCACACTCGGGTCGCAGTTGGCGCTGTCCTGCGCATAGACATCCTGGAAGGTGTAGAACTGGCGGCTCACCACGCCGTCGATGTACGCGTTGGGAAGCGCCGCCTGAATACCGGACTGTGCGCCCGCAGTGACCGAGTCGCCAATCATGAGCACGCGGGCATCGCAGGTCCCGGTCGCCTCGTCGTAGGTAAAGCTCTTCCAGTCCAAGTTCTTGGGGACCTTTTCGGCGATAGGTCCCTCTTTGGGTTTTTGCTTGGTGGCGTCATCGGATGCGGTGTCGCTGAGCTGGGAATCTTTACCGGACGCGGGCTCGGCGCCCTTGTCGTTGGCTCCGTTGTCCTGGGATGAGGTCGGGTTCTGGGCAAGCTCGGGGCGGAGCTGCTCGGCGCGGGCGGTGGCGATGCCTGCCCAGTCAAGCGGCGCGAAGGCAAGTGCGGCGACGCATGCGGCGCCAAGCGCGGGGAGCACCATGGCGGGCGCGAGGACGTGCTTTCTTGCCGTGCTGTCCTGTTGGGCCGGCCTGTGGGACCAAGGGCGTTCGGCTAGGCGATAGAAAACCTCGGCTACCGCAAGGATCAGTACAAGCTGTAATACCTGCTCCCACCAGGCGATGCGGGTGGTGCGGGTTGCGGGGTTCATAAGAAGCAGTAGGGGATAGTGCACCAGATAGACCGAGAACGAGCGCTGACCCAGCCAGACGAGCGGCTTGACCGACAACAGGCGACGCACGATGCACTCCGTATTCTGCACGCAGATGATGAGGAGTCCGGTGACGAGGGCAAGCAGCAAAAAGCCGCCGCGGTAGAGCAGGGGGTTCTCTCCGGTCAGCGTGAACGCGCCGACTATGAAGGCAGCGAGCCACGCGATAGAAATCGCGTTGACCTTTGAGATGCCCTTGTTGGCGCCGGGGGTATGGATGTCACCGCTCAGCATCTCGCGCAGACGCGGCGCGGCGACGGCGGCTAAGGCTCCGCATAGAAGCTCAGCGGCACGGGCGTCGGTTCCGTAGTAGACGCGCGATGTGTCGGCGGTGGGATTAAACATGAGGACCATGGCTGCCGTCGATATAAGCGCGAATGCGATCGTGATGCCGATGGCGGTGTTGCGAGACCTGGTTTTGCTGCACAGCGCCATAAGGATGACCGGCCATACCAGATAGAACTGCATAGTGACAGCGCAGAACCACAGGTGCGTGAGCGGCGAGGGGAGTCCTGCGGCGGCAAAATACGAGACGTTGCGAAAGATATAGAACCAGTTGCTCAAGAACAATGCCGACGGCAGAGCGTCCTGCTGCACCTTAGGCAGCAGGCTCGGGGCCGCGATGTAGGTGGCGACGGCGGTAAGCGCGATGGTCACGACGATCGGTGGCATCATGCGCGCAATGCGGCGGCAGATATAGCGCGGGTACGAGAATCCGTCGCGTGCCGTGGCTCGCATAATGCTTTTGGTGGCGAGATAGCCACTCAGCGTAAAGAAGAGTGTAACGCCCAAAAAACCGCCGGTCAGGCGGCTGGGGCGAAGGTGATATAGGACGACGCCGGCGATGGCGAGGGCGCGAAGCCCGTCGAGCGCGACGATGCGTTGGCTGCGTTGAGGCGCGGCATGTACGGCGCCCGTGGGTGTGTTTTGCATCGATCTTTCCTCCAATGTCGACCTAGCAGTCTAGCGCTCTGCGCGGACAAAGGAAGGGGGTTCGTGCGGTTGAACAACATGCCACAGGGCAATGCTTCGCTACGCAAAAGCCGCACCTGCGTTGATGCTCAGCTGCCTATATAGAAACGTTTCAGAACCTCTACATAGGCAAAAAACAACAACACAGATGCGGCAAAGATGCACAGGCGGTTGGCCCGTTATGTGATAGCGGTCTGCTACTTGGTCTTGGCTACCAGCAGCGGGTCGCCCAGCTTGACGAGCGGGTTGCCGCCGATAAGCGTGCCAGACTCGCCGACGTGGTCGATGCTCTTAAGACGATCGAGCTCGGAGACGATGACGGTCACGATGTCCTCGTGGCCAGCGGCCTTAATGGCGTCGCGGTCGAAGCTGATGAGCGGCTGGCCCGCCTTGACCGTGTCACCCATCTCGACAAAGCGGGCAAAACCCTTGCCGTTCATTTCCACGGTGCCCAGGCCAACATGGATGAACACGCGAAGACCGTCCTCGGTGATCATGCCGATGGAGTGGTTGGTGACGGTGGTGGCGCCGATGCGACCGTTGGCGGGCGCATAGATGGTGCCAGTGATGGGCTCGATGCCGTAGCCCTGACCGAGCATGCCCGAGGCGATGGTCTCGTCGGGGACCTCGTCCAGGTTGACGAGCACGCCGTTGACGGGGGCATAGATGACGCCTTCGCGGGTGGCGAAGCTTGCTGCGGGCGGAACGGACGCCTCGCCCGTCGAGGTGAAGGTGGACTTAAGCGAATCGAGCAGACCCATAGTTGCCTCCAACGTATCAAGCGCGCATATGGCACGCGTGTAATGAAGCCGGAAACGTTTCGTATGTGTTTCCCGGCACGGTCAGCGCTCCTATTTTACGCTGTGAAACGATAGCGCTGAGCTGGGATTATGTGATATATCAGTTGAAGGTGAACTTATTGCGGGAGTGTTTCTGCGCCCTGGGCCCAACTGGGGTACGCTTGAGAGCGAAAAATGAGTGCGCATAATCTGCGCGAAGGGAGCACATATGATTGTCGAGAATCACGCGCTGTGGGGCGAGGAGCCGACCGAGGATTATCCGGCGACGTTTACGTATTTGGGTGCCGAGCCGCTGCCCGACAAGCCCAATGGCCGCCGCCCCGCGGTGATCATCTGCGGCGGAGGCGGGTTTACGCATATCGCTCCGCACGAGCAGGATCCCGTGGCGTTTGCGTTTTTGGATCACGGTTACCAGGCCTTTGTGCTCAACTATGTGACGAGTGGCACAGGTGACGTGAGTTTTCCGCACCCGCAGGTAGACCTTGCCAAGATGGTTGCTACCGTGCGCGCCAACGCCGACGAGTGGCATGTCGATCCCAAGCGCGTGTGCATCGTGGGCTTCTCGGCGGGCGGCATGATTTGCGCTTCGCTGGCAACGCAGTGGAAAACTGGTCCCTTCGCGGGCCTGGCAGGGGCTCGTCCGGAGGATATTCGTCCCGACGCCGTGGTGCTGGGCTATCCGTTGCTCGACCTTGCCTATGTGCGTGATATGCAGACGCGCGACCCGCGCATCGACCTGCGCGTGCCCAAGACGGGTGGCAAGACGGGGCGCGATTTACTCAACGACTATCTGTCGATGGTGACGGGCGGCGAGGCGACCGACGAGCACCTGGCCGACATCTGCCCCACCACGCATGTTTCGCGTCAGATGCCCCCGACCTTTGTGTGGGGCGTGTCCGACGACAAGACGGCGCCGATCGCGCAGGTTTACCCGTTTGCGCAGCGCATGGCCGAGGAGGGTGTTGCATGCGAGATGCACGTCTTTGACCAGGGCGGTCACGGCCTTTCGCTCGGCAACGCCAACACCGCGGTCGACAACGAGGACAAGCAGGTGGCGGTCCGTCCCTGGATCCGCCTAGCCTTCCGCTTCCTGGAGCGCCATCTGTAAGAGGACGGACATCCCCTCAATAACTTGCGGTGAAATAGTTCCTATTTAAGCCCTCAACCAGCCCAAGCAGGGACTATTCCACCGCAACTTTGTTTTTGATGCCCCGCCCGGAAACTGCGTCCCGGTTTGGGCGCGGATTCCGGGATGCAGTTTCCCGTAGGGCCTCGACTGGGAAAGCGCGTCCCGTTTCGGGCAGGGATTCCGGGATGCATTTTCCGCAAGAGGCCTGTTTGGGAAACCATATCCCGTTTCGAGCCAGAATTCTGGGACGCAATTTCCCCGAGAGGCCCCATCGGGAAACGGTATCCCGGAATTCGCCCGGATGGTGGGATGCGCTTTCCAGAAGGGCGTCGCTGATCCCTCGGGGACGGAGGAAAATGGATCAGTTTGGGCGGTGCTGGCGTCAAGGTTTAAGACCGATGTCGTCCCTTGTTGCTTTCCTACCAAACGGTGAACTGGGCGTTCTCCGTGTTCCAATGGACATCGCGAACGTAGTCTCGCACGGCCGCCGCATCCCGCGCTTCGAACAGCTCAAGAATGTGGGCATGCTCGGCATTGGCTATACCCAGCAGTTTGCACGCCGTCTCCTGATCGACGGTCTCGTAATCGCGTTTGATAAAGCAACGCTCGAGTTGCGAAATCATGTCGCGCAGACGGTCGTTGCCGCAGCGGTTGAAGTACGTAAGGTGAAAGTCCCGCTGAATGTCGTCGTACTTTCGGATAAGACCGCCTTGGATCGCGAGGTCCATGGATCCAACCAAGAACTTTAGCTGCATGATGTCCTCTTCGGTCAGGAGGGGGCAGGCAAGGTATGCCGCCTGCCCGTCGAGCGGCCCCATAATCTCAAAGACTTCAACGGCGTTTTGCTGATCGAACCCACGGACGCGGAATCCGCGGCGGGGGAGGTTGTCCAGATAGCCGTCGCTTGCCAGCTGGATGAGCGCCTCGCGAACCGGCGTGCGCGACACGCCCATGGCATCGCAGATCGCTTGCTCGCTCACACGGTCGCCGGCCGAAAGCTCGCCGGCGTCTATGCGACTCGAAATATAGTCGTATACATGATCCTTCAAGGGTCTTCTGAGTGTTTCCATGAGCTTATATACCTTAACTGTATATTTTCAAATTTAAATACGTTTGGTTTGAATAGGCTAATTTGATTATAGAACGACCAGCTAAATCATGCTACCTGACCCTAGGAAGCAAAAATACGTTCACCGAAAAATATCTACCGTTCAGGATTGTATACAATATACAAAACAGCAAAGACACCCTAAGATAAAGCCATCGGAAGGAAGGCGGACGCAAGGAAGTCCGCTCAGTACTATGAGATCCAAGGAGGATCATCATGACCAAGTTCAGCCACGTCATCATCCGTCGTCCCGGCAAGTCCCTGAGCAATGGCATCACGAGCGCTCCCGAGCTTGGCCAGCCCATCTACGAGCGCGCTATCGAGGAGCATTACGATTACGAGCACGCACTCGAGCAGTGCGGCGTTGACGTGTCGGTGCTGCCGGCTCTCGAGCAGTATCCCGACAGCTGCTTCGTCGAAGATCCGGCCGTTATCACTCGCTGCGGCGCCATCATTACCAACCCCGGTGCCGATAGCCGCAACGGCGAGAAGGATGAGATCGAGCCGGCCGTCCGCCGCTTCTTTGACGACGAGCATGTTAAGCACATCGTTTCTCCGGGCACGCTCGACGGCGGCGACGTCATGATGGTCGGCGACCATTTCTACGTCGGTCGCTCCGCTCGCACCAACGAAGAGGGCATCCGCCAGTTCTGCGAGATTCTCGAGGGCTGGGGCCTCGAGGGTTCCGAGGTTCCGCTGGAGGAGGTCCTGCACCTCAAGACGGGCGTCAACTATATCGAGGACAACAACATGCTCGTCTCTGGTGAGTTCATCGATAAGCCCGACTTTGCCCAGTACAACAAGATCGTCGTGCCCGAGGACGAGGCTTACGGCGCCAACTGCATCTGGGTCAACGGTACGGTCATCGTTGCCGAGGGCTATCCGACCGTGCTCAAGGCCGTGCAGGATCTGGGCTACAAGACGCTCGTCGTCGACACCTCCGAGTATCGCAAGGTCGACGGCGGCCTTTCTTGCCTGTCGCTGCGCTTCTAACGCGATAGCTGTAACAGTCTGATGATCGCTTGACCGATGGCCCGGCACCCGATTCGGGACGTCCGGGCCATCTTTCGTTCGATCACATGATGAAGGGGGTGCACATACAATGGCCTCTAAAGCTCAAAATGAAGAGATTATCGACCCTAATGGCCTCGATCTCTTTCGTCTGACCATGATGGTCATCACTGCGAGCATTTGCGGCGGCATCTTTTCTCTTGCCGGCGATATGGCGGCAGGCGGAGCCAATACCGGCGCGGTTATCGTTTCGTGGGGAATTTGCTTCATTGGCGTCTTTGCGCTGATGATGGTATTCAACGGTTTATCTCAGGCTCGTCCAGACCTGACTGGCGGCATCTATGCATACGCTGCGGCCGGTTTTGGCGATTACGTTGGATTCAACTCCGCTTGGGGCTACTGGATCAGCGCATGTCTTTCCAATGTGAGCTTTGCGCTCTTGCTGTTTAGCGCGCTGGGCTATTTCTTCCCTGCGTTCGGTACGGGCAACAATATGCTTTCCATCGTCTGCGCCAGCGTGTTTTTGTGGTTCCTAACCGCTCTCGTGCTTCGCGGCGTTAAGGAAGCTGCCGGCATCAACACGATCGTCACCTTGGCGAAGCTGGTGCCGCTGGGGCTTTTTGTGCTGAGCATTGTGCTCCTGGGTAAGTTCAACGTCGATATCTTTATGGACAACTTCTGGGGAGAGCCGGCTGGCCCCGGTTTTGGTGAGCAGGTTGTCTCGACCATGATTGCCCTTGTCTGGGTCTTTACGGGTATCGAAGGCGCTGTCGTCATTTCGGGCCGTGCAAAGTATGTGCGCGACGTCGGTCGTTCGACGGCGCTTGGATTTGCAGCCGTGTTTACGCTGTATCTGATTATCTCGATGCTGTCGCTCGGCATTATGCCGCGCGAGGAGATGGCACAACTTGCAACGCCCTCCATGGCGGGAATTCTTGAGTGCGCAATCGGTCCGGTTGGTGCAGCCATCGTAAACCTTGGCGTTATTCTCTCGCTGGTCGGTGCGATGCTGGGCTACGTCATCATTGCATCCGAGACGCCGTTTGAGGCGGCGCGTCAGGGCTCCTTCCCGCTGGCGTTTGCTAAGACGAACAAGCACGATGCCCCGGTGGTAACGGTTCTCGTAAGCTCCGGCATCACGCAGCTCTTCTTGATTGTTTCGTATGTGGCGGCGAGCACCTACCAGTTCTTCTATAGCTGCGCGGTCAACACGATTTTAGTTCCGTATGTCTGTTCGGCTGCCTATTACATGGTGATCGGCTGGAAGAACGAGCATCTGGACGGGCCGCATGCGCCAAGCGTTGGCAAGGCACGCTTCTTCGGTACGCTCGGTTTTATCTACACGTTGTTCCTTGTGTGGTCGACGGGTCTTCAGGGCGTCATGATCACGACGATCCTTTTTGCCCCAGCCATCCCCGTCTATATTCTGGGCGAGCGCGGCCGCGGCAAGCAGGTGCTTCCGCATCTGCACGACAAGCTGATCGCAGCAGTGGTCATTGTCGTGGCAGTTATCTCGCTGTATCTGCACTTTGCCGGCATTGCGCCGATTGTCTAAGGCTACGGCGAGCTTCGTTGCTTGGTAAGCCAGCGGGCATCGCGCATCGGTGCTGCTCGGCATTCCATAACTGATGTGGGTCTCTGTAACGTGCCTTTTTGAACGCCCGCCAAGCCCGCGCAGGTGACATTTGTTGCCAGCGCGGGCTTTTGCAGTTGCGGTGAAATAGTTCCTGTTTTTGCTGGTTAAAGCATCAAACAGGAACTATTCCACCGCAACTTCGTTTTGATTCGCTGGGGGACGGAGGAAGCGACGATCCGGAATCCACCTGCACGGTCGTCGCTCCGCATCCCGTCCGTTGGCGCAAATGGTGTCAAAAGTAATCTGTCCCCTTTGCACGCTTGTTCCCCTTGCAGCAATCTGTTGATTGAACGTCATTGTGTACTCGCGGTTTCTGGGCAAGCCGTCTCGCAGCAAAGTAGACTAGATGGCCGTTTCAAAAAGTCTGCTTAGAGGAGGAGCCATGCTTGAGGGTGCGTATGTGGTTTCGGCCCAGACGCCGGTGGGGAGTAAACGCGGCGAGGTGACGTTTTCACATGGGGTGAACGGCGTGCTCAGGGCAGTACTAAACGTCAGGGGTCTCAATATCGCTCTCTCGAGTGCCCGCGCTGAGGGCGATTTCTTTGAACTCTCGGGTACTATCTCCCACGTCTTGATGGGCAAGGCGCCCTTTACATGCACGGGGTCAGTCGAGGGTGATCGACTCACTGCTACCGCGCGGTCGGGTTCCGTTTCGATCTCGCTGAGCGGTATGCGCAAAGAGCTTTCGGGGCGCACCGCATAAAGTTTGCGCAGGTAAACATCGGTATTTGACTTTATAAAAAAGTCCAGAGCGCTATCATTTGTCGTTACGAGTTGGTTAGCCCCGGTAAACGGTTAACCGCGTCTAACGAAAGGATGAGCGCGTGAAGCTCGATGCACTCGAGATTGGAAAGGACGCCGTTGTCGCATCGGTGGCATCGGACGATCAGGCACTCCGACAGCATATTTTGGACATGGGCCTAACGCCGGGCACCGAAGTCACCATGATGAAGTACGCTCCCATGGGCGACCCGCTCGAGATTCGCCTGCGTGGCTACGAGTTGACGCTGCGCAAGGACGATGCTGCTCGCATCGAGCTCGTGGGTGTTCACGACACAGATACGGGTCCGCGCGCTAACGCCGCAATCGGCACGACGGAGCACCCGGCACTCGGCGAGGGGACGTATTCGCCCCGCGCGGCCAAGACGGCCGTGCCCGAGGGCGCACCGCTTCATTTTGCCCTTGCCGGCAACCAAAACTGCGGTAAGACCACGTTGTTCAACCAGCTGACAGGCTCCAATCAACATGTCGGTAACTTTCCCGGCGTGACGGTCGACCGCAAGGACGGCACTATTCGTAACCACCCCGAGGCGAGCGTTACCGACCTGCCTGGCATCTATTCGCTGTCGCCGTACACGGGCGAAGAGATCGTCAGCCGCCAATTCATCTTGGACGAAAATCCCGACGCCATCATCGATATCATCGACGCCACTAACATCGAGCGTAACCTGTACCTGACGCTGCAGCTTATGGAGCTCGACCGCCCCATGGTCATCGCGCTCAACATGATGGACGAGGTGACGGCCAACGGCGGCGCCGTGGACGTCAACCTGCTCGAGAGCCTGTTGGGCGTGCCTGTTGTCCCCATTAGCGCTGCCCGCAACGAGGGCATCGGCGAGTTGGTGGATCATGCCTTGCACGTGGCGCGGTTCCGCGAGCGCCCCGGTCGCCTGGATTTCTGCGCGCCCGATGGTCCAGACGGCGGCGCGCTGCATCGCTGCATTCACGGCATCGCCAACCTTATCGAGGACCATGCCGCGACGGCGCATATCCCGGTGCGTTTTGCGGCGACCAAGCTGGTTGAGGGCGACGAGCTGGTGACCGAGGCGCTTCGCCTGGATCGCAACGAGCTCGACGCCATCGAGCACATCATTACCCAGATGGAGGGCGAGGCCGGCACCGACCGCCTGTCCGCGCTGGCCGATATGCGCTTTAGCTTTATCGGCGACGTGTGTGGGCGCTGCGTCGTCAAGCCGCACGAGAGCCGCGAGCACGTGCGCTCCGTCAAGATCGACCGCATCCTGACGGGTCGCTACACAGCCATTCCGGCGTTTCTGGTGATCATGGGCCTCGTCTTTTGGCTGACGTTTGGCGTGATCGGCGCGGCGTTGCAGGGATTCATGGAGGACGGCATCGCTGCCATCATCGCCTCGGCCGATGCGGGTCTCAAGGCGTTCGGCACCAACGACGTGGTGCGCTCGCTGGCTGTCGACGGCGTGCTTACGGGCGTGGGCAGCGTGCTGACCTTCCTGCCGATTATCGTCGTGCTTTTTTTGTTCCTCTCCATTCTGGAAGACTCGGGCTACATGGCACGTGTGGCCTTTGTCATGGATAAGGTACTGCGTCGCTTTGGCCTGTCGGGACGCAGCTTCGTGCCCATGCTCGTCGGTTTTGGCTGTACCGTGCCGGCTATCATGTCGACCCGTACGCTCCCATCCGAGCACGACCGCAAGATGACGGTCATGCTCACGCCGTTTATGAGCTGCTCGGCCAAGTTGCCGGTCTACGGTTTGCTGTGCGGGGCGTTTTTCCCGCAGGCGACAGTTCCCGCCATGGTCTCGCTCTATCTGATCGGCATTGTGGTCGGTTGCATCGCGGCTTTGGTGCTCAACCGCACGGCATTTAAGGGCGACCCGGTGCCGTTTATCATGGAGCTCCCCAATTACCGCCTGCCGAGCGTCAAGACGACGGTGATGCTGGCATGGGATAAGGCCAAGGACTTTATTACCAAGGCTTTTACCATTATCTTTGCCGCTACCGTGGTCATCTGGTTCCTTCAGACGTTCGACATTCGCTTTAATGTGGTCGCCGATCAGTCGCAGAGTCTACTTGCCGGTCTGGGTAGCATCATCGCTCCGGCGCTGGCGCCGCTCGGCTTTGGCGATTGGCGTGCATCCACGGCGCTCGTCACCGGACTTATCGCCAAGGAGAGCGTCATCTCGACCCTCACCGTGCTTTTGGGTGCAACGTCGCCCGCGGCACTGTCGAGCATGTTTTCGCCGTTTACCGCTTACGTGTTCCTGGTCTTTACGCTGCTGTACCCGCCCTGTGTGGCGGCCATCGGCGCCGTTAAGAGCGAGCTGGGCGGGCGCTACGCCGTGGCCGTGTTCGCGTTTCAGGTGGTAGTCGCCTGGATCGTGGCGTTTGTCGTGCATTCGGCTGGTATATTGCTGGGGCTGGCTTAGTTATTTATTGACGGCGCAACCTCTATGTACCGAATTGTTTTCGGCCCCGCATCTGTTGCTGACGGATGCGGGGCCGTTGCTATATAATCGCCTCCGCTCAAAATGATTGGAGACGTTATATATGAGTCAGGCAAGGCAAGACGGCATCACGATTAAGCAGTGGCTCCCGCTTATCGGGCTCGCCTGTTGTGCGTTCGTGTTCAACACGTCGGAGTTTATGCCCATCGGCCTTCTGACTGATATCGCCGCGTCGTTCTCGCTCACCGAGGCCCAGGCAGGCATCATGATCTCGGTCTACGCCTGGGGCGTCATGCTACTGTCGTTGCCGCTTATGGTGTTTGCCTCGCGCTTCGAGTTCAAGCGTATGCTGCTCGGCGTGCTTGCCGTGTTCTCGCTGGGCCAGTTCCTGTCCGCCGCGGCGCCCACCTATCCTATTTTGGTTTGCGCACGTCTGGTGGTCGCCTGCGCGCATGCCGTGTTCTGGTCGGTCGCTTCGATCATGGCCTCGCGCCTGGTCGACACCCGTCACGGGGCGCTCGCCATCAGCATGATCGCCACGGGCTCGTCCATCGCGCAGATTTTCGGCCTGCCGATCGGCCGCGCCATCGGCCTGGCCGTGGGCTGGCGCATGACGTTTGCCGTGGTTGGGGCCTTCTCTGCCGCCGCGGTGGTGTACCAGGCAGCGGTGTTTCCGGCCATGCCAGCGGGTGAGCGCTTTACCGTTAAGCAGCTGCCCGAGCTGCTCAAGAACCCGTTCCTCATCGCGCTTTATGCGGTCACGGTCTTCATGGCGACTGGCTATTATGCGGGTTACAGCTATATCGAGCCCTTCTTGGCACAGGTCGCGCACGTCGACGCGGGCGCCATCACCATGACGCTGACGGCGTTTGGCTGCTCCGGTCTGCTCGGAAGCTGGCTGTTCGGCCGACTGTTCGATGGGCATCGCTTTCCGTTCTTGGCTATCACACTCTCCGGCGTGCCTGTGGCTCTGCTGCTCATGGGTCCGGTTGCACCGTCGTTCGTCGCCGTTCTCGCTGTTTGCGCGCTATGGGGCTGCTGCTCCACGGCCTTTAATGTGGCGTTTCAAGCCGAGCTCATCAAGTACACGCCGGCAGACTCGTCGGCCGTCGCCATGTCGATCTTCTCGGGCCTGTTCAACCTCGGTATCGGCACGGGTACCGCGATCGGCGGAGCCGTGGTTTCGGGTCCCGGTATCGCTTGGATTGGCTTCGTGGGCGGGGCGATTACCGTCGTGGGCGTCATCCTCGCCATCACCATACTGTTCCCGGCCATCCGCCGCGCCAAGCCCGTCGCCTAATCACGTTCCCTCATTAGTTGCGGTGGAATAGCTCCTGTTTAAGGCCTCTGAAGGCCCAAGCAGGAACTAATCCACCGCAACTTATTTTGGGGAAGAGGATACAAGCCGGGCATACAATGGATGTCGTTGTGTTGAGCTTACCGGGAGGTTGCTATGTGGGCATACGAGACGACGTTCTATCAGATCTATCCGCTGGGCTTTTGCGGAGCTCCGTGCGAAAACGCCGCGCCCGTTGCCGAGGATGAGCTCGCCCAGGCTGCCAACGCCGCGCCCAACCCCGATGCGCCCATCATGAAAATCGCCCAATGGGCCGACTACCTGCAAGAGCTCGGCATCGGTGCTGTGCTCATTAACCCGCCGCTCGAATCCGACAGCCATGGCTACGACACGCGCAGTCTGCGCCATATCGATCGTCGCCTGGGCGGGGATGCCGACTTTGCCGCCGTGTGCGAGACGCTGCATGCCCACGGCATCCGCGTAGTGCTCGATGCGGTCTTCAACCATGTGGGCCGTGGCTTTTGGGCCTTCCGCGATGTGCAGGAGCGCAAGTGGGACTCGCCCTACAAGGACTGGTTCCACATTAGCTTTGACGGCGACTCCTGCTATGGCGACGGCTTTTGGTACGAGGGCTGGGAAGGCCATTTTGAGCTCGTGAAGCTCAACCTGCAAAATCCCGCCGTGGTCGACTACCTGCTCGAGTCCGTGCGCCGTTGGGCCGACGTATTTGGCGTCGACGGCCTGCGCCTGGACGTTGCCTATATGCTCGACCGCGACTTTATGCGCCGCCTGCACGCCTTTACCCGCGAGCTCAAGCCCGACTTCGTGCTGATCGGCGAGACGCTTCACGGCGACTACAACGAGATCGTCAACGACGAGATGCTCGACTCCTGCACCAACTACGAGTGCTACAAGGGCCTGTACTCTAGCTTTAACTCGGTCAATATGTTCGAGATCGCGCACTCGCTGCACCGTCAGTTTGGCGGCGACCCGTGGTGTATCTACCGCGGCAAACACCTGCTGTCGTTTGTCGACAACCACGACGTGCCGCGCCTGGCGAGCATCCTGACGGACAAGTCCTGCCTACGCCCCGCCTATGGCATGCTCTTTGGCATGCCGGGCATCCCATGCGTCTACTATGGCAGCGAGTGGGGGATTGCCGGCGAAAAGGGCGGCCCCGATGGCGACTGGGCGCTGCGCCCCGCGCTCGATGAGCCTGCGCCCAACGAGCTGACGGCCTTCATCAAGCAGCTCACGCACCTGCGCTCGACAGACGATGCGGCGGCACGCGCTCTCAACTACGGCGCGTACCGCAACGTGGTGATCCAGAACAAGCAGCTGCTGTTCGAGCGCGCCTGCGACGGCGCGACGGTGCTCGTGGCGGTGAATGCCGTAGACGAGCCTTACACCTTTGGCGCCGGCGAGCTCAACGGCTCCTTTGTCGATCTGCTTGCCGACGACGCGCTCGCGGTCGAGCTGACGGGTACCCTCGAGCTTGCGCCCTACGAGGTGCGCTATCTGTTGAGGGCCTAGGCCATGGCTGCGTCTGACGAGGGCTATCAGCATATTGAGCATGGGTTTGAGCCCGTGTTCGACCAGCACTCGCGCGTTTTGGTGCTCGGATCGTTTCCCTCGGTGCTTTCGCGCGCCAATGATTTTTATTACGGTAACCCCCAGAACCGCTTTTGGCGCGTGATGGCCGCGTGCCTCGGTGTGCCCGTGCCGCCCAACGAGGGCGGCCTTTTGGCGGACAGCGAGCCCGCGACGCTCGACGTCTCGATTGCCGCCAAGCGCTCCATGCTGCTGAACGGCGGCGTAGCCCTGTGGGATGTGATTGAGAGCTGCGACATTAAGGGCTCGAGTGACGCGAGCATTCGCAACGTTGTGCCGGCACATATCGAGCGCATTACCGATGTCACGCCGATTGAGGTCGTTATCTGCAACGGCGGCGCGGCCGGGCGGCTCTACAAACGCTATCTACAAGAGCGGACGGGGCTACCTGCCATCGTGCTGCCGTCGACGAGTCCTGCCAACGCGGCGTGGCGTTTGGAGCGGCTTGTCGAGCGTTGGAGTGAAGCCGTTGACTGGGCAGCTTATTAATTTAGATTATTGATTGAGTGCGGGCGCCGAGGTGTTTCAGAACGCCTCGCCAGATCGGCGCGGGCACGGCTGGCTCGGCGCAAACCATGCCATTGGTGTCGATGTCCTCGGCACTGCCGCCGCCGAGTCGCTGCGCATGCTCAACCGAGCAACCCATACGCACCGCACCCACGAGCTTGTCCATGGCTTCGGAAAACGGTCGGCGCAAGAGGCCCATGCGCGGGGAGTGGCGAAGCGCTGCGATGCCGCTGCCGGCGCAGATGGCAACGCCGCCACACCACGTTAGTTTACGGAGCTCGCAAGCTTCCCGCAGGCGCTTGACGGGCATGTGCGCCCCCTCGGTGCTTCTGTGGGCAACCTGCACGACGACATAGACGCGTGTCTCTGCATTCCCAAGGCGATCGAGCATCTGCTCGACAGTGATCATCGCCCCGTCATCAAATGCATCATCAACGGCGAGCACGAGGCCATCGGCGGCAGTATCGTCATCATCCGCCTTCAAGTCGACCGGTCGGGGGAGTACAGTGCCGGAAAGCTGTGCATAGGCGGCGATGGCATCCTGCAGGTCCCAGAGCAAAAACTCAAGATCGGCGCTCTCGGGAATGCTGATATACGCAATGGTTTGCAACGTCTTGGGCTTATCGCCGCGCGCGATCGTCTCCATGCCGCCTCCTTTCCGGTTGGTTTCCGTTTAGGTTACACCGTCTGGTGGCGCCTCGCCGCGCTATCCTAGTGCAACCCTTACGAAAGGAACGCCATGCGCCTGCCCATGAATACCTCGCTTGCCACGCTCAGGCCCTCCGGCATCCGCCGAATCAACGCGCTCGCCGCCCAGCACCCAGGATGCATTGCGCTCGCGCTCGGCGAGCCTGATTTTCCCACGCCCGACGTGATTGGCGCCGAGGTGACCGCCGCACTGGACCGCGGTGACACGCACTATCCGCCCAACAACGGTCGCCCCGCCCTGCGCGAGGCGCTGTCTGCCTACATGGGGGACGCGGGCCTTGCGTTTTCGGCCGACGAGGTCATCCTGACCGACGGCGCGACCGAGGCCCTGTCGGCAACATTCATGGCTATGCTCAATCCCGGCGACGAGGTTATTATCCCCACGCCGGCCTTTGGCCTGTACGAGAGCATCGTCGTAGCCAATCACGCCAAAGCGGTCTTTTTGGATACGGAGCCTGCGCAATTCCAGATTGACGAGGAAGCGCTTCGCGCCTGTGTGACCCCGGCGACCAAGGCCATCGTTATCTGCTCGCCCAACAATCCCACGGGCTGCATTCTCAACGCGGCGTCGCTCGACGCCGTGGCGCGCGTAGCGGAGCAGGCGGGTATCTACGTAGTCTGCGACGACGTATACAACCGCCTCGTCTATGTGGATGGTTACGAGCGTTTTGCCCAGCGACACCCGGAGCTACGCGAGCAGACGGTCGTCATCGAGAGCTTCTCCAAGCCCTGGGCCATGACCGGCTGGCGCTTGGGTTGGCTCGCAGCCGCAGCTCCCGTTATCGCCGAGATTGGCAAAGCTCACCAATATCTGGTGTCGAGTGCCGTCTCCTTCGAGATGGACGCTGCTGCCCGAGCCCTCACCGTCGACCCCACCCCCATGCTCGAAGTCTACCGAGCCCGCCGCAAACGCGTGCTCGCAGCCTTAAACGCCATGGGCCTCGACGCAGTAGGGCCCGCAGGAGCCTTCTACGCTTTCCCGAGCATCAAACAATTCGGCCTAACAAGCGAAGCCTTCTGCATGAAAGCCATCAAAGAGGCAAACGTAGCCCTAGTCCCGGGTGACTGCTTCGGCACCGAAGGCCACATCCGCCTAAGCTACTGCGTCTCCGACGAAAACCTGGACGAAGGCCTCCGCCGCCTGTCCAACTTCCTTTCAACCCTGTAGCCCAACGGGACCAAACCCATCAGCCCACCGACCCAAGCATTATGCGCGGGGCGCGCCGGCCAACGGACACGAGGATTCGCAGCAAAGGCAACGTAGCTCCGGCCGGGAGGGGCAGGGCGAGTTTTCCGTAGATTCCGCACGAGCCGAAGGCCACTTAATGTGGCCTTCGTGCGAGCCCAGGACTTGACCGAGCGGAAAACTCGCCCTGCCCCTCCCGGCCGGAGCGTATGCAGGGTTTGTGTACGAATCCTCGCGCCCGTTGACCGACGCCGGGGTCCCCGCCATAATACTTTCGGTTCACGCACGAATCCGCTGCCAGAGACAGCCGGTGCAAACGGGCATCGCCCGCGAGCTTAATGGGATATCCCGCCAGCCGAGGTGGTCGAGTAGATATGTCTTCTCGCCCCCGTCGCTCATGCAGCGTGGGGGCTTTCTTTTTGGACATGCCCCCGTCACGTCCTTGTGGCGGACCGTGCCCGGAAAGAATTCGAGGAGGTGTAATTCATGCCCCAGCAGTACAAAATCGACAAGGTTGCAGAGATCGAGTCCCGTATCGCCGAGAACGCCGGTCTGTTCGTCGTCAACTACAACGGTCTGACGGTTAAGCAGGCTCAGGAGCTGCGTCATCAGCTTCGCGAGTGCGGCGCCGAGATGAAGGTCTACAAGAACAACCTGGTCAAGATCGCTCTCAAGAACCAGGAGCAGCCCGAGCTCGACGAGATCCTCGCCGGCCCTGTCGCTTATGTGTTCTACGAGACCGAGCCGGTCGAGGCCGCTAAGGCCCTTAAGGACTTCTCCGCTAAGTCCAAGGGCGTCCTTGAGATCAAGGGCGGTATCTCCGACGGCAAGGCCGTTTCCGCTGATGATGTTAAGGCTATCGCCGAGCTGCCCACCAAGGATCAGCTTCTCGGCCAGATCGCCGGTCTCATCTCCGGTTTCGCTCGCGACATCGCTGTCTGCGTCAACGGCGTTTCCTCTGGTCTCGCTCGTTCGATCCAGCAGGTCTCCGAGCAGAAGGCAGCCTAGTCGCTGTTTTCACCCGCGGCGGCAACGCCGCACCCCAGGCGCATTCGCGCCGTGTTTTAACTGATCTCCGTGCACAGACACGGAAACCGAAAGGACTTAGAAATGGCTAAGCTTACCACCGATGAGATCATCGATGCTCTTAAGGAAATGACCCTTCTCGAGGCTTCCGAGCTCGTCAAGGCTATCGAGGACACCTTCGGCGTTTCCGCCGCTGCTCCTGCCGCTGTTGTCGCCGCTCCCGCTGCTGGCGCTGCTGAGGCCGAGGAGAAGACCGAGTTTGACGTCGTGCTCGAGGGCTTCGGCGACAACAAGATCCAGGTCATCAAGGCCGTCCGTGAGCTCACCAACCTTGGCCTGAAGGAGGCCAAGGAGGTCGTCGAGGGCGCTCCCAAGGCTGTTCTCGAGGGTGCCAAGAAGGAGGACGCCGAGGCTGCCAAGGAGAAGCTCGAGGCTGCTGGCGCTGCTGTCACCCTCAAGTAATCAGGCTTTCTCGCCAGATTTCTTTGCAGACGGGACTCGCTATGCGAGCCCCGTCTTTTTTGTTATGACCCCTCATTCCCATTGCTCGGCATGCAGAACACCGTTGTCTTCGCCGTGCCAATCCCGTTACCGCTGGGGCGTAAAATTGCACCATTCGAGCAATAATTTGCGTTGACCTGCTGAAGAATTGCGTTTGCCTTACGGCGACGTATGTCTCCGGCGGTAAGATACTTCGGTATCGCAATTTGGTCTGCGGCCGCCGTGCCGCACGCACAGGGCGCATTCTGCGCCTGCGAAAGGATCCTTGAATAACATGAAGGCAATCATCCCCGCCGCCGGTCTTGGCACGCGTTTTCTGCCTGGCACCAAGTGCACGCCCAAAGAGATGCTGCCGGTGCTCGACAAGCCGGTCATTCAGTATGTCGTTGAGGAGGCACTCGACCCCGAGGAGGTCGACGATGCCATCATCGTTACCTCGCCCGGTAAGCCCGAGCTGCTGAGCTATTTCCAGCCCGACCGCTCGCTCGAGAACCTGCTGCGCGAGCGCGGCAAGAACGCCTATGCCGATGCCGTCGCCCACGCTGGCGGTATGCCGGTCGACTTCCGTTATCAGTACGAGCCCAAGGGCCTCGGCCATGCTATCCGCTCTGCTGCCGACGCCGTGGCAGGGGAGAACTTCCTGGTTCTTCTGGGCGACTACGTTGTGCCTAACCGCGACATCTGCGACAAGATGCTCGCCGTTTCCAAGGAGCACGGTGGCGCTTCGGTTATCGCCGTCGCTGCTTGCTCGCCCGAGGAAGTCAGCCGCTATGGCGTTATCGCCGGCGAGCGCGTCGGTTCGCTCGAGGGCGCCGAGGGCGTTGCCGATGCCGAGCCGGGTGCCGTGTGGCGCATCGGCGGCCTGGTGGAGAAGCCCGCTCCCGAGGCGGCTCCGTCCAACCTGTACATCGTCGGTCGCTACCTGCTGAGCCCGCTGGTCATGGACCTGCTGGCCGATCAGCAGGCCGGTAAGGGCGGCGAGATTCAGCTGACCGACGCCATGGCACGTTCGCTCGACCGCGAGGCCATGTACGCTGTCGTCATCGATCCGCTCTCGGGCTACGACACTGGTACCCCGTCTGGCTGGATGGCCACCAACGCCCTCATGGCCGCAAGCGACCCCCGCTTTGCCGATGCCTTCTGGGACGCCATCGACGAGCGCGGCGGCTTGATGCGTAAGTAAGCCTTCGGGCATCGACATTTACGGGCGTGGATCTCGGTTCGCGCCCGTTTTTTTGTTCGGGCTGCAATCGTGGCTCCGGAAAGTGCGACCCACAATTTGATCGAATTCTGGGACGCGCTTTCCGGTTAGGGCCCATAGCGGAAAGTGCGACCCGGAATTTCGGCTCAGAACGGGATATGCTTTCCCAAACAGGGCACAACCGGAAACTGCGTCCCAGTTTGAGGCCTCAAAACGGGACGCAGCTTCCGCCTGATCAATCCTCGCCGCCATTCCGTCGTCGGCAGCCCGCATCAGCAGAACTGTTCACAGAAAATATATGAACAGATGTTCGGTACATACCTATCTACCTGCACATTTTCTGTCGAAAAACTTTGCTACTCCAAAAACTCAATCGCGTCAAGGCTTTTCTTGCTCAACGGTCGGTACCTGATAAACTATTAGGTTGCGATAACTGGCGAAGCTATGCCTCGCCAACCCACCGAGCATTTCCGTGAAGGAGGAAAAACCTGGTGACCTACGCATACACTGCCACTGAGCGCAAGCGCGTCAGCTTCGGGAAAATCCCGGAGGCCATGGAGCTCCCCAACCTTATCTCTGTTCAAAGGGAATCCTTTGAGCGTTTTAAGGACGAGGGCCTTCGTGAGGCGTTCAAGGAATCCAGCCCCATCCAGAGCCAGAACCATGTTCTCGAGGTTACCTTCGGCGAGCATCAGTTCGGCGATCCCGCGCACACCGTCGAGGAGTGCCGCGAGAAGGACATGACCTATCAGGCTCCGCTTCTGACCGACGTCCGTCTCACCAACAAGGAGACCGGCGAGATCAAGGAGCAGCTCGTCTTTATGGGCGACTTCCCCATGATGACCGATCAGGGCACCTTTATCATCAACGGTACCGAGCGTATCGTCGTCTCGCAGCTCGTCCGCTCCCCGGGCGTGTACTACAGCTCCGAGATGGATTCGGGCAAGCAGATCTACAAGGCCCAGATTATCCCGTCCCGCGGTGCCTGGCTCGAGTTTGAGGTCGACAAGCGCGATCAGCTCATGGTCTCCATCGACCGTAAGCGCAAGCAGAGCGCCACGATGTTCCTACGCGCCCTTGGCATCGCCGTCACCAACGACGATATCATCGAGCTGCTCGGCAACTCCGATGTGATCAAGCGCACCCTCGAGCGCGATACCGCCCTTACCCGCGAGGATGCTCTTATCGAGATCTACCGTCGCCTGCGCCCGGGCGAGCCTCCCACCGTGGATGCCTCCCGCAGCCTGCTCGAGGGCCTGCTCTTCAACCCGCAGCGCTACGATCTGGCCCGCGTCGGTCGTTACAAGGTCAACAAGAAGCTCAACCTCACCACCGAGGAAGAGGTCACGGTGCTCACCGACGAGGATATCGTCGCGACGCTGCGCTACCTGCTGTCCCTCGCTGCCGGCGAGCAGGGTTTCAAGGTCGACGACATCGACCACTTTGGCAACCGCCGCATCCGCACCGTCGGCGAGCTTGTCGCCAACCAGTTCCGTATTGGCATGAGCCGTATGGAGCGCGTCGTCCGTGAGCGCATGAGCTCCCAGGACATCGACGAGATCACCCCGCAGTCGCTCATCAACATCCGCCCGATCGTGGCCTCCATCAAAGAGTTCTTCGGTTCCTCGCAGCTCTCGCAGTTCATGGACCAGGCGAACCCCCTGACCGGTCTGACCCACAAGCGCCGTCTGTCCGCACTCGGCCCTGGCGGTCTTGCCGGCCACAAGTCGGGCTCCAGCCGCCGCACCAACGTGCCGACGGCCGTCCGCGACGTTCACAACTCGCACTACAGCCGCATGTGCCCGATCGAGACCCCCGAAGGCCCCAACATCGGCCTGATCGGCTCGCTTGCCCTCTACGCCCGCGTCAACGAGTACGGCTTCATCGAGGCTCCGTTCCGTCGCGTCGAGAACGGCGTTGCCACCGACCAGATCGACTGGATGACCGCTGACGAGGAAGAGAAGCACGTCATCGCGCCGGCCAACACGCCGCTCGATCCCAAGACCAACGAGTTCATCACGACCGATGCCGGGGGCAAGATCGTCCGTCCGCACACCGTGATCGCCCGTACCCGCGACTTCGACGGCTCCTTCGGCGCTCCCGCCGACGTGCCCGTCGAGGACGTCGACTACATGGACGTCTCGCCGCGTCAGATGCTCTCCGTCGCGGCCACGCTGATTCCGTTCCTGGAGCACGACGACGCCAAGCGTACGCTGATGGGCGCTAACATGCAGCGTCAGGCCGTGCCGCTGGTTCACCCTGCCGCTCCCTATGTCGGTACCGGTATGGAGCGTCGCGCCGCCCTGGACTCCGGCGAGGTCACCCTGGCCAAGAACGCCGGCGAGGTCATCTTTGCCGACGCCGCCAAGATCATCGTCAAGCATGCCGGCGGCATGGACGAGTATCACCTGGCCAAGTACCAGCGCTCCAACCAGTCCACCTGCATCAACCACCGTCCGCTCGTGCGTGTCGGTGACACCGTTGAGCAGGGCGAGCCCCTGGCTGACGGTCCTTCGACCGATCATGGCGAGCTCGCACTGGGTCAGAACCTCACTGTGGCCTACATGCCGTGGGAAGGCTTTAACTACGAGGACGGTATCGTCGTGTCCGAGCGCCTGGTGGCCGAGGACCTGCTGACGACCATCAACATCACCCGTCACGAGATCGACGCTCGCGACACCAAGCTCGGCCCCGAGGAGATTACCCGCGAGATCCCCAACCTCTCCGAGGACATGCTTGCCAACCTCGACGAGGACGGCATCATCCGCATCGGCGCCGAGGTCGGCCCTGGCGACATCCTGGTCGGCAAGGTCACGCCTAAGGGCGAGAGCGCTCTGACCGCCGAGGAGCGCCTGCTGCGCGCCATCTTCGGTGCCAAGGCCCACGACGTCCGCGACACCTCCCTCAAGATGCCTCACGGCGCTTACGGCCGCGTCATCGACGTCGTCCGCTTTAGCCGCGAGAACGGCGACGACCTGGCTCCCGGCGTCAACGAGCAGGTGCGCGTCTACGTCGCCCAGCGTCGTAAGATCCAGCAGGGCGATAAGATCGCCGGCCGCCACGGCAACAAGGGTGTTATCTGTAACGTTCTGCCGGTCGAGGACATGCCCTACATGGCTGACGGTACCCCGATCGACGTTATCCTCAACCCGCTGGGCGTTCCTTCGCGTATGAACGTCGGCCAGCTGCTCGAGTGCCACCTTGGCTGGGCTGCTGCCTGCGGTTGGGATACCGAACAGGCCGACTCCGACAAGTACGTCCCCGGTCCGTTCTTCACCGCCACGCCCGTCTTCGACGGCGCCAAGGAGGACGAGATCGCCGAGGTCATCCGTCGTGCCAACAAGAACATGCTCAACAAGGCCACCGCTGCCTTTGGCGATCACATGCGCCCCGAGTTCGTCACCCAGCTTGACGAGCGCGGCAAGACCCGTCTGTTCGACGGCCGCACCGGTGAGGAGTTCCGCGAGCCCATTACCGTGGGTACGTCCTACATCCTCAAGCTCGGCCACATGGTCGACGACAAGATCCACGCCCGTTCGACCGGCCCTTACAGCCTGGTTACCCAGCAGCCTCTGGGCGGCAAGGCCCAGTTCGGCGGCCAGCGCTTCGGCGAGATGGAAGTTTGGGCACTGTACGCTTACGGTGCTTCCAACGTCCTGCAGGAGATCCTGACCGTCAAGTCCGACGATACCGTGGGCCGCGTCAAGACCTACGAGTCCATCGTCAAGGGCGAGAACGTTCCTGTCCCGGGTATCCCCGAGTCCTTCAAGGTTCTCGTCAAGGAGATTCGCTCCCTCGCACTGGACATCGAGCCCATGCACGATGCCGACGAGGACGCCTCCGCCCCTGTGACCGCCGAGGAGACCTCCGCTCTCGACGACCTGGCTGCGCTCGCCGGCGTTGACGCCGACGTCGAGGCCGAGGATGCCGAGACCGCCGAGGCGCCCGAGGCTGTCGCCGCCACGACCACTGATAAGGAGTAGTTGACTGTGGCAGATTTCGAAGCTACTGATTTTGACTCGGTAAAGATCTCCCTTGCCTCCGCCGACCAGATCCGTTCCTGGTCGCACGGTGAGGTCAAGAAGCCGGAGACCATCAATTACCGTACCCTCAAGCCCGAGAAGGACGGCCTGTTCTGCGAGAAGATCTTCGGTCCCGCCAAGGACTGGGAGTGCTCCTGCGGCAAGTACAAGGGCATCCGCTTTAAGGGCATCGTCTGCGAGCGCTGCGGCGTCGAGGTCACCTCGGCCAAGGTGCGTCGCGACCGCATGGGCCACATCGAGCTCGCCGCTCCCGTGTCCCACATCTGGTACTTCAAGAGCCCCACGAGCTTCCCGATGAGCCGTATGCTCGACATCAAGTCCAAGGACCTCGAGAAGGTTCTGTACTTTGCCAGCTACATCATCACCGAGGTTGACTACGAGGCTCGCGAGGCCGACGCTGACGACCTGCGCGAGGAGCTCGCCGCCGATCTGGAAGAGATCAATGCCGAGTGCGCCCGCCAGATCGAGTCCCTCAAGGAGCAGGGCGACCCCGAGAACTTTGACGAGTTCTCCGACGAGGAGCCGCTGACCCCCGAGGAGATCGCCTCTGGCATCGTCGACATCGAGGAAGAGTGCAAGGACGAGAAGCAGCTCCGCACGGACGCCTTCAACGCCTTCATGAAGCTCACCGAGCGCGACCTCATCTCCGATGAGCCGCTGTTCCGCGAGATGACCCGCTACTACTCCATGTACTTCAAGGGTGGCATGGGTGCCGAGGCCGTCCGCGACCTGCTCGCTGCCATCGACCTTCCTTCCGAGGCCGAGAAGCTCAAGGCCATCATTGCCGACGAGGATTCCCAGAAGCAGAAGCGCGAGAAGGCCGTCAAGCGCCTCGAGGTCGTTGACGCCTTCCTGAAGGGTGGCAACAGCCCCGCGAACATGATCCTGGATGTCATCCCGGTCATTCCGCCCGATCTGCGCCCGATGGTCCAGCTCGACGGCGGTCGCTTTGCCGCGTCCGACCTCAACGACCTGTATCGTCGCGTGATCAACCGTAACAACCGACTCAAGCGCCTGCTCGACCTGGACGCCCCTGCGATCATCGTGAACAACGAGAAGCGCATGCTCCAGGAGTCTGTGGACGCCCTGTTCGACAACGGCCGCCGTGGTCGCCCGGTCTCTGGCCGTGGCGGTCGCCCGCTCAAGTCGCTCGCCGAGGCCCTCAAGGGCAAGCAGGGTCGTTTCCGTCAGAACCTGCTGGGCAAGCGTGTTGACTACTCCGGCCGTTCGGTTATCGTTACCGACCCCAAGCTGCTGCTGCACCAGTGCGGTCTGCCCAAGACCATGGCGCTGGAGCTCTTCAAGCCCTTCGTCATGAAGCGCCTGGTCGAGCTCGGCAAGGTCGAGAACATCAAGGGCGCCAAGCGCGCTATCGACCGCGGTGCCACCTTTGTGTGGGATATCCTCGAAGAGGTCATCGACGGCCGCGTCGTGCTGCTCAACCGTGCACCGACCCTGCACCGTCTGTCCATCCAGGCCTTTGAGCCGGTGCTGGTCGAGGGCAAGGCTATCCACCTGCATCCGCTGGTCTGCTCGCCCTTCAACGCCGACTTCGACGGCGACCAGATGTCTGTCCATGTGCCGCTGTCCAGCCAGGCTCAGGCCGAGGCTCGCGTGCTTATGCTCTCTGCGAACAACCTGCGCTCGCCGGCATCCGGCAAGCCGGTTAACATCCCCTCGCAGGACATGATCATCGGTGTGTACTACCTGACCCAGGTCCGCGACGGTCTGCCGGGCGAGAACCACGTGTTCGCCAGCTTCGACGACGCGCTGCACGCCTATGACTGCCGCTCCGAGGTCGACATGCAGGCCAAGATTCAGGTCCGCGTGTCCGCTGCCGACGCCAATGTCATCAACGAGGACGGCACCCGTATCTTCCGCGTCAAGAACGGCAAGAACGAGTTTGTCGACTACGACGTCACCGGCAACAAGACCGCGCGCTTCGAGACCTCTATCGGCCGCATCATCTTCAACCGCCAGTGCCTGCCCGAAGACTATGAGTTCATGAACTACAAGATGGTCAAGGGCGACGTGGCCAAGCTGGTTGCGGACTGCTGCGATCGTTACCCCGAGGCCAAGGTCGGTCCGATCCTCGACGCCATCAAGTACTCCGGCTTCCACTACGCTACCCGCGCCGGCCTCACCATCTCGGTGTGGGACGCTCTCATCCCTGCCGAGAAGCAGGAGCTGCTCGATCGCGCCCAGGCCAACGTCGACCAGATCAACGAGTACTTCGAGGAGGGCTTCATCAACGAGACGGAGCGCCACATCGAAGTCGTTAACGAGTGGACCGCTTGTACCGATAAGGTCGCAGCGCTCATGCTCGACTTGTTCGACGAGGAGAACCCGCTCTACATGATGGCCGACTCCGGCGCCCGTGGTTCTAAGACCCAGCTGCGTCAGCTCGGCGGCATGCGTGGCCTGATGGCAGACATGTCCGGCGAGACGATCGACCTTCCCATTAAGGCGAACTTCCGCGAGGGCCTGCTGCCGCTCGAGTACTTCATTTCGACCTACGGCGCCCGTAAGGGCCTGGTCGATACCGCATCCCACACCTCGGACTCTGGTTACCTGACCCGTCGTCTGGTCGACGTGGCCCAGGACGTCATCGTCCGCGAGGAGGACTGCGGTACGCACGAGGGCGTCACCTACAACCTCATCATCCCCGGCACCACCGACCTCAACACCGACCTCGTCGGCCGTTGCTTCATTGAGGACGTCGTGGCCCCCGATGGCACCGTGCTCTTTGAGCAGGACGGCTACATCGAGAAGGTCGCTGACATCCAGAAGATGGTCGATGCGGGCCTCAAGAAGGTTAAGCTCCGCGCGCTGCTCACCTGCCGCTCCAAGTACGGCGTGTGCCAGAAGTGCTACGGCTGGGATCTTTCCACCCGTCGTCCGGTCGCCATCGGTACCGCGGTCGGCATTATTGCTGCCCAGTCCATCGGCGAGCCCGGTACGCAGCTTACGATGCGTACCATTCACTCCGGCGGCGTCGCTGGCGTCGACGATATTACGCAGGGTCTGCCTACGGTCAGCCGTATGTTCGATATCGTCGGTAACGTCAACGAGAAGATTCTGGGTCGCGAGGCCGAGCTGGCTCCGTACTCCGGCCACCTCTCGATTAAGCCCGAGAAGTCCGAGTACGTGCTGACGCTCACCGACTCCGAGGACCACACCCGTGTCCTCGACGAGCGTCGCGTCCCCGCTTCGGTGCGCTTCATGCCCGAGATTGAGGACGGCTGCGAGGTTCGCGCCGGCGACCAGATCACCAAGGGCTTCGTCAACTTCCGCAACCTGCGCAAGCTGACCGACATCGAGTCGACGATGCACACCTTCGTCGAGAGCGTCAAGGACGTCTACACCAGCCAGGGCGTCGACCTGAACGACAAGCACATCGAGGTGCTCGCACGTCAGATGCTGCGTCGCGTTCAGATCACCAACCCCGGCGACTCCAAGTACCTGCTTGGTCAGTACGTCGACCGCTACGAGTTCGCCGACGAGGTCGAGCGCGTTGCCCGTCTGGGCGGTCAGGCTCCCGTGGCCGAGCCCGTCATCCTGGGTACGCTCAAGGTCGCGTCCAACATCGACTCCTGGCTGTCGAGCGCTTCGTTCATCCGTACCGCCGGCGTCCTTACCGAGGCTGCTATTGAGGGCAAGGTCGACCACCTGCTCGACCTTAAGTCCAACGTCATCGTCGGTAAGAAGATCCCGGCTGGTACTGGCCTCAAGCCCTACGCCAACGCCAAGCTGACGTATCGCACGGCCGACGGCTACGTGGACATCGATGGCCCGGCTTCGCCCAACGCCAAGTCGCTGCCCGAGTGGGCTCCTGTGGAGCTCAAGGACCTGGACGAGCAGCTCCCGCAGCAGCTCGACTGGGCCGGCTACGACGAGTTCGGCGGTGCTGACGGTTCGTTCACCCGCAACGGCCACACCATCTCCGCCGAGAAGGCTCGCCTGTACCTGTTCGACGACCTGGGCGTGTCGCAGCGCTGGACCAACAAGTTCAGCGAGGTCGGCATCGAGACGGTCGGCGACCTGGTCGGCAAGTCCGAGGAGGATCTGCTGCGCATCGATGGCATCGGTGCCAAGGCGATCGAGGAGCTCCGTGACGGCCTGGAGGCCCACGACCTGCTCTACATCCTCGAGAACAACGACGACGTTGCCGACGAGGAAGACCTCTCGCAGCTGCTGCAGATGGTCTTTAGCCCCGACGGTCCGGACGACATCCTGCTGGGCACCTCCGCCACGCCGACGCATCACGCCGACGCCGACGAGGAGCTCCTGGGCGCCCCGATCGACGACAAGAAGGCTCCCGCCAACGGTGCCATCAACGAGGACATGGCTTCCCTCGACGAGCTGCTCAACCAGCTCGTGGACACCGACGATGCCGAAGAGGCCAAGGACAACGACGAGGAGTAACTAGTTCCGCCGTTCTAACGAACGGCGGCGACCTCCGTCGCTGCGCGGCCCCCAGAGCTACAATCTGTCATTCAAAAGGCAGGGCATGACCAAAAGGTCAATGCCCTGCCTTTTTCATGCCATCTTGTACGCTCTGGGGGCCGCTCGCTTGCGTATGCTCAACCTGTTGCGTTCCGTTGATCCCTTGCCAAAAAGGGACAGGTTTATTTTGGTAGGTTTTTCCTGCTTGGATTTGAAACATTTCGTTCGGCCAAAGCGTATCTATGGTGAGGACCTCATCAAGAACCATCAGCGTCACCGGGAGGTGATTATGGAAGAACAAGCTTTTAGACAGGCGGTCGAAGACCACCGGGATGTCGTGTTTCGGATCGCATTGACGTATCTGCGTGATCGCGCTGACGCCGACGATGTCGCTCAAGACGTCTTTCTTAAGTTGCTCAAAAGCGACGCGCAATTTGAAAACTGGGAGCATCTTCGTCGATGGCTTATCCGGGTCACGATCAATGAATGTAAATCTCTCTTTCGAAAGCCATGGAGGCGCGTGGAGGATATTGAGAATCTGGCCGATTCGCTTTCGACGGCGCAGGAGGAGACCAAGGCGGTCCTGTCAGACGTTATGCGACTTCCGGAGCGATTCCGTATTCCTATCGTGCTCTATTACTATCTGGGCTTCTCGACTTCAGAAATTGCCGAGTTACTGCATGTGCCAGCCGCGACCGTTCGAACGCGTTTAGCTCGCGGCAGATCGAAGCTCAAGTTCATCCTAGAGGAGGGCGACCGTGAAATCCAACCAGATCAAGCAGGCCTTCGAGTCCGTCCAAGCCGATAGCGATCTTGCTGACCGTGTTCTTTATGCCGCTGCTGGCGAGCCGCTTCGCCGAAAGGGTCACGCGAAGCCTCTGTATGTTGCCGTAATCGGATGTCTTGCCGGAGTGCTGGCGACCGGAGGGGTCGCCTACGCTGTTGTCAATTCCAGTTATTTTGCCTCTGCCTGGGGAAACCATGGCAACGGAGAGTCCGTTACCTGGACTCAAGGTGGCTCGTCGGGGACTAAATATACCTACACCAGAGAGTTTGGTGATGGTATCGCGCCCCAAAGCTTGGAGGGTTCAGTACAGAAGGTCAATCTGTCCGTCGAGGGCAACGGCTATACACTCGACATTCATGATATGGCTATCGACCAAAACGGCTGCGGTGCTGTGACGTTTACGCTGTCCAATCCAAATGGTGTTAACTACTACAAGCCGGCAGCAGAGACAGGCGAACTTGTTCTCTATGGTGAAGAAGAACAAGGCATCGGTACACCCAGCATGAACTTCGGCGAGGAATGGGCTGATACACGCTGCACCATTGATAAGGACACATCAAGCGATACTGTCATTAATGGCACGATGTACTTTGCTTCTATGGATCGCGAGCGAGGTTTTCAACATGCGGTCACCTGGAATATCTCGTGGACCGAGGGCGAAGGAGAGGATGCGAAGCCGTTCGAGGCATCGACACCCGAGTTTAGCGTTGAAGCGTACGTCGATACTAAGGAACTCCGCTCCGATGACACGCCTCTCGAGATCAGCCCGTTTTCCATCCAGACGCACATCGATGATCTGGGCATTGACGCAGTCACGAAGAAGTTGACGGTTACCTACAAGGATGGATCGGAGCAGATTATCGAAGATGACGACGCAGGGGCGTTCAACTTATATTTTTCTTATACGCGCAATAGCGGAGAGAACATCTGGGTGCCAACGAAGTTGATTGATGTCGATCAAGTGGTCTCGGTAACCCTCGAGGGCGCGAGGTACACATCAACGGGGGAGACCGAAACGAAAGTACCCTTTACCATCGTCTATTCGTAAGGCTTGAGGCCGCTTCCCAAGAGGGGAAGCGGCCTATTTTGCGTTATATGGACGGTTATTTTGAGCGATATTCGCCTGAATTTCGGAAGTATGCGGCAAAATCTCGATGGGTCGACCACACCGCATATGCTCAAGCGCTCTACCTGCGGGTTTATTATCGCAAAACCCCGGCGTGCTCGGCAGGTCCAGAATTTGCCGCATACTTCCGAAAGCGCCGCCGATTTTCCTATGACAGATGAGGGCGGATCACCGCTGGAGCGCGACGTTTCCGCAGATAAAACCGACCAAAACAAACCTGTCCCTTTTTGGCAGGTAACGTTGCCCCGACGAGCGCGTCGGATTCCCGGTCCGGGCGGCGCGGGGTTAAGTTTGTCGCGAGTTCCGCACGCAAAGGAAAGCACTTAATGTGCTTTCCGTCTTGCGCAGGACTGTAGAGCAGCAAACTTAAACAGCGGGCCGCCCGGGCCGGGGATCCGCCAGCGCGCACAGGAGGGGATTCCTTTTGTGTAGGCTTTGCGGAAATGTGCCAATTTTGGGATACGCCCGGCGGCGTGGTCTGTTGACGGCACAGCTAACGCCACGTATCCTATCGAACTGCGTGTTTCGTAGGGGGATGCTGACCCCTCGATTCAAGCCGTTGCACTTTACAGAAAGCTGGAATCATTCGAGAAGGAGTACGCTTTGCCTACTATTAACCAGCTGGTTCGCCAGGGCCGTCGTTCCGTGCCCAAGAAGTCCAAGAACGCTGCTCTGCAGCACAACTCCCAGAAGCGCGGCGTGTGCACCCGCGTCTTCACCACGAGCCCCAAGAAGCCGAACTCGGCTCTTCGTAAGGTTGCCCGTGTTCGCCTTGTCAACGGCATCGAAGTTACTGCTTACATCCCGGGTGAGGGCCACAACCTGCAGGAGCACTCCATCGTGCTCGTCCGCGGCGGTCGTGTCCGTGACCTCCCTGGTGTCCGTTATCACGTCATCCGTGGCGCCTACGACGCTGCTCCGGTCCAGAACCGTATGCAGGCCCGTTCCAAGTACGGTGCTAAGCGCCCCAAGGCTAAATAAGCCAGATAACGTTTTGATACTTTCGCCGTGTGCCGCCTAAGCGCCGCACGGTAGACACTTAAGGAGATTTCACATGCCGCGTCGTGCAGCAGCTAATCGTCGTGAGGTTCAGCCTGACGCCGTTTACAACAACCGCCTGGTGACTCAGCTCATCAACAAGGTCCTTCTTGACGGCAAGAAGGCCACCGCTGAGCGCATCGTTTACACCGCTTTCGAGATCGTTGCCGAGAAGTCCGAGGGTGGCGACGCTCTCGCTACCTTCAAGAAGGCTATGGACAACGTCAAGCCCACGCTCGAGGTTAAGCCCAAGCGTGTCGGTGGCGCTACCTATCAGGTCCCGATGGAGGTCAACTCCCGTCGTTCCACCGCTCTGGGTATCCGCTGGATCGTCAACTTCTCCCGCGCTCGCAAGGAGAAGACCATGGCCGAGCGTCTCGCCAACGAGATCCTCGACGCTTCCAACGGCCTGGGCGCTTCCGTCAAGAAGCGTGAGGACGTCTTCAAGATGGCCGAGGCCAACCGCGCGTTCTCTCACTATCGTTGGTAAGTTAAGGTAAGGAACTAACATGGCTAAGCCTAAGTACAAGCTTTCCGATACCCGTAACATCGGCATCATGGCTCACATCGATGCCGGTAAGACCACCACGACCGAGCGTATTCTTTACTACACCGGTAAGACCCACAAGATCGGTGAGGTCCATGAGGGCGCTGCCACCATGGACTGGATGGTTCAGGAGCAGGAGCGCGGCGTAACCATTACCTCCGCTGCTACCACGTGCTTCTGGAACAAGGACGGTAAGGACTACCGCATCCAGATCATCGACACCCCGGGCCACGTTGACTTCACCGCCGAGGTCGAGCGCTGCCTGCGCGTCCTCGATGGCGCTGTCGCCGTCTTCGACGCCGTTGCCGGCGTTCAGCCCCAGTCTGAGACCGTTTGGCGTCAGGCTTCTACCTTCAACGTCCCCCGCATCGCCTTCATCAACAAGTATGACCGCGTGGGCGCTGACTTCTTCAACGCTATCGAGACCATGAAGGATCGTCTCGACGCCAACGCCGTGGCCGCTCAGGTCCCGATGGGCGCCGAGGACAACTTCTGGGGCGTCATCGACCTGGTCACCATGACTGCATGGGACTTCAAGGCCGACGAGAAGGGTATGACCTACCCCGAGCCGATGGACGAGATCCCGGCTGAGTTTGCCGACATCGCTGCCACCAAGCGCGAGGAGCTCCTCGACGCTGCTGCCAGCTTTGACGACGAGCTCATGGAGAAGATCCTCATGGAGGAGGACTTCACCGTCGAGGAGCTCAAGGCTGCTCTGCGCAAGGGCGTTCTGGCCAACGAGCTCAACCTCGTCTTCGTGGGTTCCGCCTACAAGAACAAGGGCGTTCAGGAGCTGCTCGACGCTGTCGTCGACTACCTGCCCAGCCCGCTTGACGTCGAGGCCGTCACCGGTACCGATCCGGACACCGGCGAGGAGATTCAGCGTCATCCTTCCTTCGACGAGCCCTTCTCCGGCCTGGTCTTCAAGATCATGACCGACCCGTTCGTCGGTAAGCTCACCTACGTCCGCGTTTACTCCGGCCGCGCCGAGTCCGGCTCCTACGTTGTCAACGCTTCCAACGGTCAGCGCGAGCGCCTCGGCCGCATCCTCGAGATGAACGCCGCCGAGCGTATCGACCGTGACGACGCTGCCGCCGGCGACATCGTCGCTTGCGTCGGCTTCAAGAACTCCACCACCGGTGACACCCTGTGCGCCGAGGGCAAGGAGATCGTCCTCGAGAAGATCGAGTTCGCTAAGCCCGTTATTGACGTTGCCATCGAGCCCAAGACCAAGGCCGAGCAGGACAAGATGTCCCTGGCTCTGACCAAGCTCGCCGAGGAGGACCCGACCTTCCAGGTGTCCACCAACCACGAGACCGGCCAGACCATCATCGCCGGCATGGGCGAGCTGCACCTCGAGATCATCGTCGACCGTCTGCTCCGCGAGTTCAAGGTTGACGCTAACGTCGGTAAGCCCCAGGTTGCCTACCGCGAGACCGCTGGTCACGACGTCGAGAAGGCTGAGGGCAAGTTCGTCCGTCAGTCCGGTGGTCGCGGTCAGTACGGCCACGCCGTCATCAAGCTCGAGAAGATGGAGGAGGGCTTCGGCTACGAGTTCGTCAACGCTATCGTCGGCGGCGTCGTGCCCAAGGAGTACATCCCGTCCATCGACAAGGGCATCCAGGAGGCCCTGAACACCGGTGTTATCGCCGGCTTCCCGGTCCTCGACGTCAAGGTCACCCTGTTCGACGGTTCTTACCACGAGGTCGACTCCTCCGAGGCCGCCTTCAAGATCGCCGGTTCCATGGCTATCAAGGACGCCCTCAAGAAGTCCGATCCGCAGCTGCTCGAGCCGATCATGGCTGTCGAGGTCGAGACCCCCGAGCAGTACATGGGCGACGTTATGGGCAACCTCTCCGGTCGCCGCGGCAAGATCGAGGGCATGGAGGATCGCAAGAACAGCAAGCTCATCCGTGCCAAGGTGCCGCTGGGCGAGATGTTCGGTTACGCTACCGACCTTCGCTCCCAGACCCAGGGCCGTGCATCCTACACGATGCAGTTCGACTCTTATGAGCCCGCGCCCAAGTCCATCGTGGACGAGGTCATGAGCAAGAACGCCTAAGTTCGAGCTCCCTGTTACGTAATCCGCGAGATCATCTCTCGCACTCTTTGGAGGTTTAAGTTGGCTACCCAGAAGATCCGCATTCGCCTCAAGGGCTATGATCACGAGGTCGTCGATCAGTCCGCGAAGCTCATCGTCGAGACCGCTCAGAAGACCGGTGCTCGCGTTTCCGGTCCTGTCCCCCTGCCCACCGAGCGCAACCTGTACACGGTTATCCGCTCGCCGCACGTGAACAAGGACTCCCGTGAGCAGTTCGAGATGCGCACCCACAAGCGCCTCATCGACATCCTCGACCCCACCTCGGGCACCGTTGATTCGCTCATGCGTCTCGACCTCCCCGCTGGCGTCGACATCGACATCAAGCTCTAAGCTTTTTGCCCGATAGTGCGATTTGCAAGGCCGCAGCCCTAAGGGTTGCGGCCTTTTTTGTGCCGATGGGGTAAAGGGTCTACACTACTGAGCTATTCGACAAACGGGTGTATGAGTAAAACTGTTGGGGGCAGATATAGATGGTCGAGTGGATCGTTCGTCGTGCGCAGGGCGACCGTGCGCGCGTGGGAACGTTGACGGGCATGGTGTGTATTCTCGCCAATGTGGCGCTATGTGCTGCGAAGGGTGCAATTGGCGTGCTGTCGGGATCGGTTTCGATCGTGGCGGACGCTATGAACAACCTGTCCGACGCCAGCTCGAACATCGTGAGCGTGCTTGGCTTTAAGCTGGCGAGTAAGCCCGCAGACCCCGAGCATCCTTACGGGCATGGCCGCTACGAGTATCTCTCGGGTCTGGTCGTGGCGGCACTCGTGCTGCTGATCGGCCTTGAGCTTATCAAGTCTTCGGTTGAGCGCGTCATCCACCCCGAACCTGTCGAGTTCTCGCTTGCCCTGGTGGCAGTCCTTGCGCTTTCGATGGTCGTTAAGCTGTGGATGGCGGCCCTCAACCAAAAGCTCGGCGATCGCATTGAGTCCGAGACGCTGCATGCGACCGCTCAGGACTCAAAGAACGATGTCCTAGCCACGGGTGCTGTGCTGGCGTGCGCAATTGTTTCGCAGGTGACGCACATCAATCTTGACGCGTGGGTCGGCCTTGCCGTTGGCGCCTATATTGGCTGGAGTGGCTTTGAGCTTATTCAAGATACAGTGAGCCCGCTTTTGGGCCAGGTACCCGATCCCAAGTTGGTCAAGCACATCCGAGACAAGATCATGAGCTACCCCGGCATTTTGGGCGTTCATGACCTAATGGTTCACGACTATGGCCCGGGCAGGAAGTTCGCAAGTGCGCACGCCGAGATGTCAGCCGAGGCCAGCCCGCTGGAAAGTCACGACACGCTCGATAACATCGAGCAGTCGTTTAGGGTCGAAGACGGCATGATCGTCACGCTCCATTACGACCCCATCGTGACCGACGACCCCAAGGTGGCGAGCATGCGTTTGTGCATTAACGCTATGGCTCAACAGATCGATAGCCGCCTTTCAATTCACGATCTGCGCTGTGTGCCGGGCCCTACGCACACCAACGTGATCTTTGACTGCGTACGTCCCTCGGATTTGGCGATGAGCGCCGAGGACCTAAAGCACGCGCTGGCACAACGGGTCGAATCGGAATATCCCAAGTCGGTCGCAAAGATTACGATCGACGAAGACTACGTAGGCCATACCCACGAGTAGGGCTGCGCCGGTAAAGCTAGGTATACAGAAGGGGAGAGCATGAAGCGTCTATATCTACTCCGCCATGGTCAGACGGAATTCAACGTCAAAAAGCTCGTCCAGGGTCGCTGCGATTCACCGCTCACCGATTTGGGCCGTCAGCAAGCCGGGATGGCAGCCGCATGGCTCAAAGCCCACGGCGTCGTCCCCGACAAAGTGGTCTCATCACCCTTAGGCCGAGCCATGAACACGGCAAGTCTCGTCGCATACGAACTCCTCGGTCCGGACGCCGCAGTCGAGCCCTGCGAAGGCATCATCGAGCGCAGCTACGGCACCTTCGAAGAAGGCCCCCACGACGCCCTGCGCACCGACGTCTGGGACCCGGGCGAGGACCTGGTCCCCTTCGGAGGAGAAGGAAGCCGCGCGCTGCAAGAACGCATGGTAGGTACCCTCACCAATCTCATGGGCGCCGAGGGCATCGAAACCCTCCTAGCAGTAAGCCACGGCAGTGCCAGCCGCCAATTCATCAAAGCCGCCGCTCCAGAGGACTTCAAACTCCCAGCAAAACTTCCCAACTGCGCCATCATGATTTTTGATTTTGAAGAGTCCACGCCACAAGCAGAAGGCGAATCACATCAATGCAAGTTCACCCTCCAACAAATAGTGGATCCCCAACAAAGTCATTAGCCTGAGCGAGCAAGGTTTAGCAGACATCAACGTGGCGTTCCCAGTGTGCGGCGGAGGGGGCGGGCCTGAGACATATTAAGGTTGTCGCGAGTTCCGCACGAACAGGAGAGCACTTAATGTGCTCTCCGTCGTGAGCAGGACTGTAGAGCAGCAACCTTAATATGTCTCAGGCCCGCCCCCTCCGCCGCACACTGGGAACGTGCCACGCACTTTACCTGCGTAAACAATGTGAGTGAAATATGAATCTCGATGGATACGCCCGCAGCCGTGTATACTAAACAGCTGTGTGTAACCAGGGGAGTATTCTGGCTGGACAAAATGCCTGCTTAATAGGGTTGTCAGGTAGTCCGGACGCAATACAAGGCTGGGGAGCACGTCGTGTAAGTAGTGGTCCTCTAGGGGCGTACGCTCGGTGGTGTACGCATTGTCCCAAGACCACGCGAGAGTTGGGATCATATCTTGATCAGCATGATTCTCGGCCGCAAGATTGGCATGACCCAGGTTTGGGACGAGGACGACAACGTCGTTCCCGTCACGGTCATCCAGGCTGGCCCCTGCGCTGTCTCGCAGGTTAAAACTCAGGCAACCGACGGCTATGACGCCGTCCAGATCGGTTTCGGCGACATCAAGGCCAAGAACGTGAACAAGCCCATGGCTGGTCACTTCGCCAAGGCCGGCGTCGAGCCTGTCCGCTTCCTTCGTGAGGTCCGCGTCGAGAACGGCGAGGAGCACAAGGTCGGCGAGGTCGTCACCGTCGCTGATTTCGCTGATGTCGAGAAGGTCGACGTCATCGGTACCTCCAAGGGTAAGGGCTTCCAGGGTCGCATCAAGCGCTGGGGTCAGCGCCGCGGTCCTATGACGCATGGTTCTCACTTCCAGCGTCACCCCGGTTCTATCGGTCAGTGCGCCTATCCTGCGCGCGTCCTCAAGGGCGTCAAGATGGCCGGTCACATGGGTAACGAGCGCGTTACCGTCAAGAACCTTTCCGTTGTCCGCATCGATGCCGAGCAGAACCTCATCTTGGTCAAGGGCGCTGTCCCGGGTGCCAAGAATGGTCTCGTCGCCATCCGTATGGCCTAAGGGCCCAGCCCATTTAGCCCAGCGTCATACCAAGGAGAACACTTAAATGGCAAAGTTTGAAGTAAAGAACAGCGAGGGCAAGAAGGTCGCCGAGGCCGAGCTCGCCGCTGAGGTGTACGGCATCGAGCCGAACATCCACGTTATGCACCACATCGTCAAGTGCCAGATGGCCTCTTGGCGTCAGGGCACCCAGTCTGCTAAGGGTCGCTCTGAGGTTTCCGGTGGCGGCAAGAAGCCTTGGCGTCAGAAGGGCACCGGCCGTGCCCGCCAGGGTTCCATCCGTGCTGCCCAGTGGCGTCACGGTGGCGTTGTCTTCGCCCCCAAGCCCCGTTCTTACGCTAAGCGTATGAACAACAAGGAGGTCAAGCTGGCTATGCGCTCCGCGCTGTCCGCCAAGCTGGCCGATGGCGAGCTCGTGCTCGTCGACGACTATGGCTTCGAGAAGCCTTCCACCAAGGCTGCCGTCGCCATGCTCAAGGCTCTTGGCCTTGAGGGCAAGCGTCTGACCATCATCGTTCGCGATGAGGACGTCAATGCCTATCTGTCGTTCCGCAACATTCCCAAGACGTTCATCATCACTGCCGACGAGGCCAACACCTACGATCTCGTCAACAACAACGCCGTGCTGATGCCCGCCGACATCGCCGCTCACTTCGGGGAGGTGCTTGCATAAATGACCGCCCACGAGATCATCATCCGTCCGATCGTGTCCGAGCGTTCCTTCTCCGGCATGGAGCTGAACAAGTACACGTTCGAGGTCGCCAAGGATGCTAACAAGTATCAGATCAAGGACGCTGTCGAGGAGATCTTCGGCGTCAAGGTCGTTCGCGTGAACACCCTGACGGTCAAGCCCAAGACCAAGCGCGTGCGCTATGTCGCTGGCAAGACCCGTTCTTGGAAGAAGGCCATCGTCACGCTGGCCGAGGGCGACACCATCGAGGTCTTTGGCAACCAGGCCTAAGACTCGCTGCTGTTGAGTGAGCTCATGCCTCCCAAATAGGGGAGGCGAGAGCTCAAGGTTTTGGGCGTATAAAATGGACACGCCCGGAACCGTGTATACGTCCGGTGTCATCGCACCCGAGGCAGAACCTCGAATCCCTGTCTGCGATGGCTAACGGATTCCTATTGAAAGGGATTGTAATGGCTGTAAAGCACCTTAAGCCGACCTCCGCTGGTAGGCGTTGGCAGACGATCTCCGACTTCTCCGAGATCACCTGCACCAAGCCCGAGAAGTCTCTTCTCGAGCCCCTGCCCAAGAAGGCCGGTCGTAACAACAACGGCCGCATCACCACCCGCCACCAGGGCGGCGGCGTGAAGCGTCGTTACCGCGTGATCGACTTCAAGCGCAACAAGGACGGCGTGCCCGCCAAGGTTGCCACGATCGAGTACGATCCGAACCGTTCCGCTCGCATCGCTCTGCTGCACTACGCTGACGGTGAGAAGCGCTACATCCTGGCCCCCAAGGGCCTCGAGGTCGGTCAGACCATCATGTCCGGCTCTGACGCCGACATCAAGCCGGGCAACGCTCTGCCCCTCGCCGACATCCCCGTCGGTACGCTCATCCACGCCGTCGAGTTCCAGCCGGGCAAGGGCGCTGCTATCGCCCGTTCCGCCGGCAACTCCTGCCAGCTGATGGGCAAGGAGGGCAAGTACGCTATCGTCCGTATGCCTTCCTCCGAGATGCGTCGCATCCTCGTTACCTGCCGCGCCACCGTCGGTGAGGTCGGCAACGCCGATCACGCCAACATTGTCATCGGCAAGGCCGGCCGTAAGCGTCACATGAACGTGCGCCCGACCGTCCGCGGTACCGTCATGAACCCTGTCGACCACCCGCACGGCGGTGGCGAGGGCAAGAACCACACCTCTGGTCGTCCCTCTGTTACCCCCTGGGGTAAGCCGACGAAGGGCCTTCGTACGCGCAAGAAGAAGAAGGTCTCGAACCAGCACATCATTCGTCGCCGTAAGAAGTAATTTCGGATACCGAGTTTTAGGAGAAAGCACTTATGAGCAGAAGTCTCAAAAAGGGCCCGTTCGTGGAGACTCGCCTTCTCTCGCGTATCACCGCGATGAACGAGGCTGGCAAGAAGGACGTCGTGAAGACCTGGTCCCGCGCGTCCACCATCTTCCCCGAGATGGTTGGTCACACCATCGCCGTCCACGACGGCCGCAAGCATGTGCCCGTGTATGTTACCGAGTCCATGGTTGGTCACAAGCTCGGCGAGTTCGCGCCGACTCGTACGTTCCGTGGCCACAAGGCCAAATAGGGGGTTAACCGTAAATGGCAACTATGTCTATTGAAACTGAGGCCACCGAGGTTCGCGCCGTCGCTAAGTACGTGCGTGTTTCCCCCAGCAAGGCCCGCCTGGTGGTCGATCTGATCCGCCGCAAGCCTGTCGCTCAGGCCTTCGACATCCTCCACTTCTGCGACCGCGCCGTCGCCGTGGATGTCGAGAAGGTTCTCCGTTCCGCCGTTGCGAACGCCGAGAACAACAACGGTCTGCGTGCCGACAACCTGGTTGTCGCCGCTGCCTATGTTGACGAGGGTCCGACGCTTAAGCGCATCCGTCCCCGCGCCAAGGGTTCCGCTTCTCGCATTCTGAAGCGTACTTCCCACATCACCGTCGTCGTTGCTCCTCGAAAGGAGGCGTAAAGCTGTATGGGTCAGAAAGTCTACCCCACCGGCTTCCGTCTTGGCATCACCGAGAACTGGCGCTCCCGCTGGTTCGCAGAGAAGGATTACGCTAAGACCCTCGGTAACGATCTCGAGATCCGCAAGTACCTCGAGAAGCGTCTTTCCCGCGCAGCTGTCTCCCGCGTCGAGATCGAGCGCGCTGGCGACAAGGTGAAGGTCATCATCCTCACCGCTCGCCCCGGCGTTGTCATCGGTAAGAAGGGTGCCGAGATCGATACCCTCCGCACCGAGCTCGAGAAGGTCGCTGGCGTCTCCAAGGGCCAGCTCTCCGTCGACGTTGTCGAGATCAAGCGCCCCGAGCTCGACGCCAACCTCGTTGCTCAGTCTATCGCCGAGCAGCTCGAGGGCCGCGTTGCCTTCCGTCGCGCCATGCGCAAGGCTGTCCAGTCTGCCCGCAAGGCCGGCGCTAAGGGCATCCGTATCCAGTGCTCCGGTCGTCTCGGCGGTGCCGAGATGGGCCGTCGTGAGTGGTACCGCGAGGGTCGCGTGCCTCTGCACACCCTCCGTGCCAAGATCGACTACGGCACGGCTGTCGCCAGCACCACCATGGGCGCTTGCGGCGTGAAGGTCTGGATCTACCTGGGCGAGAAGCTCCCGGGCCAGCCTGTTCCCAACCCTGCACTCGAGGGCTCTTCCCGTCCTCGTCGTCGTAACTCCGAGAGGAGGGGTCAGTAGTGCTTGCCCCTAAGCGTATTCTTCACCGCAAGGTGCAGCGTGGCTCCATGAAGGGCCAGGCCAAGGGTAATACCGAGCTGCATTTCGGCGAGTTTGGTATCCAGGCTCTCGAGGCCCATTGGATCACCAACCGTCAGATCGAGGCCGCTCGTATTGCCATGACCCGCTACATGAAGCGAGGCGGTCGTGTCTACATCACGATCTTCCCCGATAAGCCCATCACCAAGAAGCCTGCCGAGACTCGCATGGGTTCTGGTAAGGGTAACCCCGAGGAGTGGGTGGCCGTCGTCAAGCCCGGCCGCATCATGTTCGAGGTCAAGGGTGTTCCCGAGGAGGTCGCTCGCGAGGCTCTGCGTCTTGCGCAGCACAAGCTCCCCATCAAGACCAAGATTGTTGCTGCCAAGAACGCTGAGCAGCGCATCGAGAAGGAGATGGCTGAGGAGGCCGCTCTCGAGGCCAAGTGGGCTGCTGAGGACGCCGCCGCCGCCAAGGAGGAGAACTAATGAAGCCCGCAGAGATTCGTGAGCTCTCGGACGCTCAGCTCGTTGAGAAGCTGAAGGAAATGCGCGCCGAGCTCTTTAACCTTCGTTTCCAGATGGCCACCAGCCAGCTGGACAACACCGCTCGCGTCAACACCGTGAAGAAGGACATCGCTCGCGTCCTCACGGAGCAGCGCGCCCGCGAGATCGCAGCGGAGAAGTCCGCTGTCGCCGAGTAGGACCTAAGGAGAGAACATGACTGATTCGCGTAACACGCGTAAGGTCCGTACGGGTGTCGTTACCTCCGTCTCCGGTGCCAAGACCATCGTTGTCACCGTCACCGAGCGCAAGCGTCACGCCAAGTACGGCAAGATGATGACCAGCTCCAAGAAGCTGCACGCTCACGACGAGGAGTGCACGGCTGGCGTGGGCGATACCGTCCGCGTTATGGAGACCCGTCCTATGTCCAAGATGAAGCGTTGGCGCCTCATCGAGGTCGTCGAGCGCGCTAAATAAGCAGTCGCTCTTACGACTTGTACGTTTCCGAAGATGTGCGTATGCCTGGCTTGCATACCACAGGCCGTATAAAGGCTGCGCACCTCTCTTCGGTTCTTAGTTCGGAGGAACATCTACCATGATTCAGATGCAAACCATGCTGAACGTCGCCGACAACTCCGGCGCTCGCAAGATTCGCTGCATCAAGGTGCTTGGCGGTTCCAAGCGTCGTTATGCAGGCATCGGCGATGTGTTCATCGGTGCTGTCCAGGAGGCTACCCCTGGCGCCAACGTCAAGAAGAAGGACGTTGTCCGTTGCGTCGTCGTTCGCACCGTTAAGGAGATCCGCCGCAAGGATGGCTCCTACATTCGCTTTGATGAGAACGCTTGCGTTGTCATCAACAACGATGGTTCGCCCGTCGGCACCCGTATCTTCGGGCCCGTCGCTCGCGAGCTTCGTGACAAGAAGTACATGAAGATCGTCTCGCTCGCTCCCGAGACCCTGTAGTTAGGGGAGATATATGTATATCAAGAAGGGCGATAAGGTCCAGGTTCTCTCTGGTAAGGATCGCGGCAAGCAGGGCGTTATCCTGCGTGCTCTCCCTGCCGAGAACAAGGTCGTTGTCGAGGGCGTTTCGGTCGTCAAGAAGGCCGTCAAGCCCAACGCTGCCAACCAGCAGGGCGGCATCGTTTCGCAGGAGGCTCCCATCGATGCCTCCAACGTCAATCTCGTCTGCCCCGAGTGCGGTAAGGTTACCCGCGTCGGTCACGAGAAGGACGGCAAGAACAAGCTGCGCGTCTGCAAGAAGTGCGGCCACAAGTTCTAAGCTGCCCGCAACATCAAGTTGCTAGCAAAGGCCCGGATGCCACGGCACCCGGGCCTTTTTCTATCCCCACTCGATGGATTCGGTTCTGCCGTCCCGTCATTCCGGTTGCCCCACTTTTCGGTGCCGTCTCGAATCGAGTGCCGCCAGGTGACACCCTGTCGCGTTTCGTCGGCTTCGGGGACAAAAGTCGGGACAACTCCAAAAACTATTTTCGAATTCAGGGCTTTGAGTTTTTGTTTTTGTCCCAAAGGGCGCGGCGGGATGCCTTTGGAGGCTCGATAGCGCCGAAAACGCCCGTTTTGAAACTTAAATGCCTTTTCGCGTGCAAGCCGCCAGCTGCAATAGGAAGTGAATCAACGCAGGCGGCTTTCAAGCAGTTTGCAAAACTGCAGGTCGCAGGTCTTCATTGCCAGTAGGAGAAATGAGTAGTCTCAGGTGGCTTGCCCATGAGTTGACGAACGGGATTTGAGATTACGCTGACGTCCGGAAACGCTTCGAGCACGGCGTTACGTTTTTGGGGTTTGGGCGTAGCCCCTGCACCCGCGAGCGCGGGCCTTAAGCCCGCCGAGAGGGTGACGCGTCGAAAACGAAAGGGAAAGAGAGAAGGGGCCGTCCCTATTATTCAGGTTGCGACCGAAGAAGACAAGGAGACCCCCTGAGCCTGAATGATGCCCCACAGACCGCGTCCGACCGAGCTCAAGCTGAGCTTTTCCTGACGTCCGCCTTCGCGGAGATGATGGCTGGATTGGCTATGGATTGGCAACACTTATTTGGACGATTCCGGGAGGGACGGCCCCGCCTCCCTGAACTCGACCGGCGACATGTAGCCCAGCGTCGAGTGGATCCTGAAGTTGTTGTACCAGTGCACGTAATCCAAGAGCTTGGCTCGGAGCTCGCGCGTCCCTCCTCAGTCCTTCGGAGTGGCCGACGATCTCCCCGTTGCAGAGGTCGATGAGCAGGCAGACGTAGTTCCATGACGCCCCGACGCGCACGCAGGCCAAGTCGCTGCTTATATGGGTGCACGGCGCCCTGCCGCCGAAGCCGCGCGCGACGACGTTGGGCACGTCGGCCTCGTTGACCGTCCCGGGGTGCACCTTGAACCTCTTCCTGCCGTATGCGCCGGCCAGGCCGTTCTCCCTCATGATGCGGCAGACGCGGCGCCGGCTGACGGTAACGCCCGACCTCCCGGGCGACGCCTTGATCTTGCGCGATCCGTTCCGGCCCTTGCTGGCGGCGTGCGCCGCCGCGGCCGCCGTCGCCCCCGACATTAAGGTCCTCAAGGGCCGTGTCGTCTCCGGCGACCAGTTCGTCTCGCCCGCGGGACAGAAGGAGCACATCCTCGCGACCTTCGGCGACCTGTGCTGCGAGATGGAGGGCTGCACCATCGCGCAGGCCGCCTATCTCAACGGCGTGCCCCTCGTCGTCGTGCGCGCTATCAGCGACAAGCCCTGCGCCGAGGGCCAGGTCGTCGACTACAACACCTTCGAGAAGAAGGCCGCCTGCGACTGCGCCCGCATCGCCGAGCGCATGGTTAAGCTTTAGACCCTGTGCACCGGGGCCCTTCTTTATGTTGGGACCCCGGCGCGCAGGGCCCTTTCCAAAGCGAAGTGTCGAGCCGAAGTGTTGAGCGTCGGCCCTGAATGTTCAATGGCCGTTGTTTTCTGCCCCTCAAGTGGTGAACTTCTCCTCGGGGCTGTTGATTCCCCCACGCGCCCCCTTCCGTTCTCTGTGTTCCCCTTATACTCCTTGTACAAGGAGGTAAGAAGTCATGGACAAGACCGCACAGGACAGCTTGGCAAAGAAGCCTGTCGACATGAGGGACAGGATTCTCGAGCATCTCGAGGCCCTCACCTCTGCCGTCTCGCTCGACGACCTTGCCCGTCTGTCCACCTCCGACATCGCCGAGACGCTCATCATCTCCAGGAGCCTGGCGAGCCAGTACCTCAACGACCTTGTTCGCGCCGGCCTTGTGGTTAAGGTGGCGGGCAGGCCTGTCCGTTATTTTCATCGCCGCGCGTTCCAGAAGCGTTTTCAGGTAAAGCTCTCTACAAGCGAGTACGCCTCGCTCGCCGACCTCATCCAGGCGACGGGAATCGCCGATCACCGCGACTTCGCGCGTGCCGTGGGCTTCGACCTGAGCCTCAGCTCCGTTGTCGAGCAGTGCAAGGCTGCGGTTCAGTACCCTCCGTTTGGCCTGCCCATCCTCTTGAGCGGCGGCGTGGGTGTCGGTAAGTCTTTCCTTTCTCGCCTTGTGTACGAGTACGGCAAGAACCAGGGCTTGCTGTCCCGCGACTCCTCCTATGTGCGCATCGACTGTGCCGGGGTCCCGGACGCCGCCTCGTTCAACGGGCTTCTTGACGAGTCGATCGCGAAATCGCACGGGGGTGTGGTCTTTGTCAACGGCATCGAGACACTCTCTCCCTCTGCGATGGAGCACTGCCTTGCGACGGCTCTCGGGCTCGATGCCTCCCAGGATGCGCCGCGCGCTCGCCTCGTTCTTTCGACGACGCTTTCCGCCGATGACCTGAAGGTTTCCTCGGCCTACAGCAAAATGCCCATCTGTGCCCGCGTCCCCTCACTCAAGGAGCGGACCCCCGAGGAGCGCGAGGATCTCATCTTGAGCTTCCTACGCAGCGAGGGGTGCCGAATCGGTTCTGATGTGAAGATCAGCCGCGGCGCATACCGTTGCCTCGTGAACGCGGACTTTTCCGATAACATCGCCGGCTTGCGCGCCTGCGTGACGAACTGCTGCGCCAAAGCGTTCCTCAATCGCGAGGGCGACTACGTCGTCGTTCGCCCGTATCTTCTTCCCAGTGGGCTCCTCTCCTCCGCGCAGATCGATCAACAGCCCGACGATGGCGTTCTGATCGACGCGTCTCTGGATGCCGCCGAGAGCACAGGGCCGGTCGAGCAGGCGCTCGATGCCCTGTGCTCCCTCGATGAGCGATTCTGCGCCGGGGAGCTTTCTGTCTCCGAGCTCGTCTCGCAAGCTGTCTCCGCTGCGCGCGGCGTTGAGGATCACTTGATCTTCGGCCGCGGCGTTACCTCCTCGAGGTCGCGCGCCTTCGAGCGCGTCGTGGGCGCGGTCCTTGCCGACGCAGGCTCTTCTTATGGCATCGAGCTTTCGAGGAAGGTCGCTTTTCTACTGGCCCAGGAGATTTGCCTGCAGTTGTGGCCGGGCATCGGCCTGGCTAAGCGAAAGTCTGCCTGTGCGGAGCAAATCTCCCATCTCCTCGGTGCCGTGACCTCCGAATTGCCGTTTGCCTCGAGTGTCTCCGATCAGGTCGCCGCAGACGTGGAAGGGGCGCTTGGAATCTCGCTCGATCACTTCACGAAGACGCTTCTGACGCTGTGCGTCGCATCGGAGTCTCGCGATGCGAAGGCCCTTCGGACGCTCTGCGTCATCTTGTCCCACGGCTACTCAACGGCGACGAGCATCGCCGACGCGGCGAACCGTATGCTCGGCATGCATGTGTACGAGGCGGTCGACATGCCCTACGACCAGCAGCTGAAGGACATCGTCGGTCCGCTCCAGCGCCTCGTCGACCGCCATTCCTACTGCACCGGGGTCGTGTTCCTCGTCGACATGGGCTCCTTGGAGGAGGCCTATAAGGCCCTCGAAAACGTTACCGACTCCACTATCGGCGTGGTGAACAACGTCTCTACCGGTCTTGCGCTCGAGATCGGGGTTGGGCTGCTCGGCGGCAAGTCCATCGCCGAGGTTCTTGGCGACGCGACCGCCGCGTGCGTGACGCACTGCAAGGTGATCGAGCGCGTCAACCGTGAGGACGCCATCGTCTTCTGCTCCGAGTCTGGGGTCGACGCCGCGGAAAGGATACGCCAGCTCGTCTCGCAGAGCCTCCCGCGCACCATAGGCGCGCGCCTGCTCACGAGGCCCTTCAAGCAGCTCGTCGCGAACGGGTCGAACGACGCCGTTTTCTCCGAGCACCGCGTCTGCGCCGTCATCGGCACGGGAGACCCCGGGGTCGCCTCCGTTCCCTTCGTCGCCCTCGAGGACATCATGTCGACGGCGTCCGCCTCTAAGGTTGATGCCGTGTTCGGCAGGTGGCTTGACGCTTCCGAGCTCTCTTCTTTCCACGAGAAGTTGCTCTCGAACATGACGCTGCAGAACGTCATCCGCTCCATCACCATCCTCGACCCGGAGCGGCTATTCCACGAGATCGAGAGCGCCGTGCACGAGCTTCAGCGCAGGACAGGCGAGAAGATCGGCAGCAACGCCATCATTGGGCTCTACGTCCACCTCTGCTGTCTCGTCGAGCGCCTTGTTACCAGAAACCCCATTGAGACCTACGTTGGCCAGGACCGCTTCGAGGAGGAACGCGCCGATTTCATCGAGTCCTTCAGGCAGAGCTTCTCGAGTATCTCGACGCGCTATCGCGTAGAGGTTCCCGTAAGCGAGATCGCATATGTCTTCGACTACATAAGCGTGAGCGCCGCCCCGGCGCGAGAAGAGCGCCTCGGCTCCTCGGACCTCCTGCTCGACGAGTGACCTTCCCCGCGCCGCCGCGAGCTGACCGCGCGTCCTCAATAATCCGATAACCCCTTGCCCGGCGCGAATCCGGATAGCGCCGAGGCAGTACCGAACGTAAAACTTCATTTGATAGGAGCAAACATGAGTGTTGTTATGGCACGAATCGACAATCGCCTGCTTCACGGCATCATCGTGACGCAGTGGGCCCCGGTGTCGGGCGCGACCCGAGTCATGGTCATCGACGACAAGGTCGCCGGCGACGAGGTCCTGAAGTCCACCATGAGGATGGCGCGCCCCGCGGGCATGGCCGTCTCGATCATCTCCGAGCAGACCGCGCTCAAGAACTTCGCGGCGGGCAAGTACGACCGCGAGAAGGTCTTTGTCATCGCCAAGGAGCCCGAGACGATCCTTCACCTGGTCGAGTCGGGCATCGAGCTCCCGTCGCTGATCGTCGGCGGCTCTCTTGTCAAGGAGGGCGGCGTCCAGCTCACCCAGCGCGCCTATGCCTCCGCCGAGAACGTCCAGAGCTACAAGGCGCTCATCGCCCGCGGCGTCAAGGTGACGGCACAGTTCGTGCCCGCCGACAAGCCCGTCTCCGTCGCCGACCTCATCTAAGGAGGGATCATGGTCAACTTCACTATCCTGCAGGTCGTCCTTTTGACCCTGCTGGCCTTCATCAAGCACGTGGACTACTACGGCATCCCGATGATCTTCGTCAACTATGCCGTCTTCTGGGGCCTTATCACCGGTGTCGTCATGGGCGACTGGCAGACCGGCCTCGTCATCGGCGGCACCATCCAGCTCATGCAGCTCGGCGTCGCGGGCTTCGGCGGCTCGTCGATTCCCGACTACGGCACGATGGCCATCATCGCCACAGCCTACGGCGTGACCCTGGGCGCGGACACGGGCCTCGCCATCGGCCTGCCGGTCGGCATGCTCGGCATCCAGCTCGACGTCATCGTCAAGATCCTCAACGGCTTCGTCGTCGAGAAGTCCCAGAAGTTCTGCGACGAGGGCAAGTTCAAGCAGATGAACGCCATCCTGTGGGTCTGCCCCGTGCTCTTCGGCCTGTGCGCCGCCCTGCCCGTCTTTGTCTCCGTGACCCTCGGCCAGCCCGCCGTCAACTGGCTCCTCGAGGTTATGCCCCAGTGGTTCCTTTCCGGCCTCACCCTCGCCGGCAAGATGCTCCCGGCCGTCGGAATCGCGATGCTGCTGCGTTACATGCCCACCGGCAAGTACTTCCAGTACCTGCTCGCCGGCTTCTTCCTCTCGGCCTTCCTGAACGTGCCCATCATCGGCGCCGCCATCGTCGGCGTTGCCCTCGCGATCGCGTTCTACCAGCGCGCCGAGAGGGACACCGAGCTCGCCGCCCACGCTTCCGCAGACGCCTTCATCGGAGAGGATGAGTAACCATGGAAAACGAGAACATCACCGCCGTCGCCAAGGGCAAGCCCTCCGGCTACAAGGTCACCAAGAAGGACCTGCGCAACGCGAACTGGCGCTGGCTCATGAGCGTGTGCACCTTCAACTACCAGACCCAGCAGGGCGCCTCAGTCGCCTACGCCCTCTCGCCGGTCCTGAGGAAGATCTACACGAACGACGAGGACTATAAGCAAGCGCTCAACAACCACTTCCGCTACTACAACACCCAGCCTTGGCTCGCCGCCATCATCCTTGGCGCCTGCGTGGCCATGGAGGAGCGCGACGGCCTAGCGGCGGCGGACGCCGTCCAAGACCTGAAGATCGGCACCATGGGACCGCTCGCCGGCGTCGGCGACTCCCTGCTCATGACCATGATCCCGACCATCATGGGCTCCATCGCCGCCTACATGGCCATCGAGGGCAACCCCGTGGGAGCCGGCATCTGGTTCGCGCTCATCCTGGCCATCTTCTGGGTCCGCATGCACGCCCTCGAGTTCGGCTACAAGCAGGGCGTGAAGCTCGTCACCGACTTCAGCGAGAAGCTTCCCAACCTCACTGCCGCCGCCTCCGTGCTCGGCCTCACCGTGGTCGGCTGCCTCATCGCCTCGGTCATCGGCGTCACCTGCCCGATTAGCTTCAGCTTCGGCGACGTCGCGATGGAGATCCAGCCGCTGCTCGACAAGATCCTGCCTGCCATGATCCCCGCCGCCATCACGGGAAGCGCGTATTACCTTCTTACCAAGAAGAACGCGAGCATGACGGCCCTCATCCTCGTGGTGATTGTCCTCGCGATGGTCGCCTCCGCCGCCGGCATCCTCGCTTAGCTTCGACCCAAGAGATTGGTGAATCAATGAGAAAGATAGTTGTGGCGAGCCATTCCCTTCTCGCCCAGGGCTTCAAGGACACCCTCGAGTTCCTTACGGGTAAGGGCGACGCCGTCAACGCCGTGTGCGCCTACGTGAACGACAACGGCGAGGGGCTCGACGCGGCGGTCGAGGCGGCTCTTTCGGGCACTGACGAGGTCGTCGTCCTTACCGACGCGTTCGGCGGCAGCGTGAACCAGCGCTTCTCCCGCTTCGCCTCCGACCGGATCCACGTGATCGCGGGTGTCAACCTCCCGCTCGCCATGACGGTCGCGCTCGCGCGCCCCGACGAGAAGCTCGACTTCGATGCCCTCGTCAACGAGGCGCGCCAGCAGATCATCTACGTGAACGGTGTCAGTTCTGCCGAGTGCGACGACGACGAATAGAGGAGGTCGACGATGAGAGAGTTCCTTAAGGACGTGTGGATGCACGGCGGTGAGGAAAGCCGCGCCATCACCCCCGAGAACATCACGGGCGAGAAGGGCCGCGCCGCCATGTCGGCCAGCCACCTCGGCGTCGGCCGCAAGGGCTCGTGCTGCGTGCCCCTTGAGTCCGGCGAGACCATCACGCTCGCGGACATCGAGGGCCCCGGCATCATCCGCCACATCTGGATGACCGTCCCCGACAAGACCGCCGCCGGCAGCTTCGTCATGCGCGACCTCGTGCTGCGCTTCTACTGGGACGACGAGGAGACCCCCTCGGTCGAGTGCCCTGTCGGCGACTTCTTCTGTAACGGCTTCGGTGAGCGCGCCATTGTCAACTCAATGCCCATCTGCGTGAACCCGACGGGCGGCATGAACTGCTACTTCGAGATGCCCTTCAGGAAGCACGCCAAGGTCACGCTTACGAGCGAGCACCCCGGGTTCATTAAGTACATCTTCTACACGTTCAACTACGCGCTCACCGACGTGCCGGACGACGCCATGTACTTCCACGCTCGCTTTAACCGCGAGCGCAGCACCCGCAGGGGCGTCGACTACACCGTGCTCGACGGCGTGCGCGGCAAGGGCTACTACGTCGGCACCTACATGGCCCTGTGCGCCCTGGAGCGCTATTGGTGGGGCGAGGGCGAGATGAAGTTCTTCCTCGACGGCGACGAGGAGTTCCCCACGGTCACCTCGACGGGAGCCGAGGACTACTTCGGCGGTGCCTGGGCCTTTCTCGACAGGCCGCCCCACGCGCTGCCCGAGGCGCAGTGCTTCAACACGCTGTTCGCCGGCTACCCGTACCGCTCGACGCGCGACGCCACGCGCGACCGCTTCAGCGCGGGCAAGCCGAACCCGAACCCGATGCTCGCGACCAACGACGACGCGCTGCCCAGGCACGGTCTCTACAGGTGGCACCTTCCCGACCCGATCTCGTTCAAGGAGGACCTGCACGTGACATTCCAGGACCTCGGCAACGACGACATCAAGCTCTACGAGCGCGAGGACGACATCTCCACCGTCGCCTACTGGTACCAAAGCGAGCCGCACGCCGTGCTCGCCCCGTTTGCCGCAAGGCAGGACCGCGTGCCCAGGTAGGGTCGCCTCGAAACATGCCAACGTTATGGGCGCCCGCGGTTGACCATGGCTGCGGGCGCCCCTTTGCAAGGAGGATCACATGAGCGAAAAGCAAATGAGGCTCGGCGCCCTCGAGGCCGGCGGGACCAAGATGGTCTGTGCCGTGGTGTCCGGCGACGGCGAGGTCCTCGACCGTATGGAGACCCCGACGCTTGCGCCCGCCGAGACCGTCCCGCAGATGATCGAGTGGTTCGCCGCCCGCGATGTGGACGCGTTGGGCATCGGCGCCTTCGGCCCGACCTGCGTCGACCCCGCCGACGAGCGCTACGGCTCCATCCTGCAGACCCCCAAGCTCGCGTGGCGAGGCTATGGTCTTCGCGCCGCGTTCGCCGACGCCCTCGGGATTCCGGTGGCCTACGACACGGACGTGAACGTTGCCTGCCTCGGCGAAGTGGTCTTCGGCTGCTGCAAGGGGCTCGAGGACGCCGTCTACGTGACCATCGGCACCGGTGTGGGCGCGGGCGTCATGTGCGCGGGCAGGCTCCTTCACGGCATGCTGCACCCCGAGGCCGGCCACATGCTGGTAAGGACCCGTCCCACCGAGGAGGGACGCTGCGTCTGCCCGAGCCACGCGAACTGTCTCGAGGGCCTCGCCTCCGGCCCCGCCATCGCCGCGCGCTGGGGAAAGCCCGCGGCCGAGCTCGCGGACAACGATGAGGTGTGGGCGCTCGAGGGGGATTATCTGGGGCAGATGTGCGCGAACCTCGTGCTCATGTACTCGCCTCGCCGCATCGTCCTCGGCGGCGGCGTGATGCACCAGGAGCAGCTCTACGGCATCGTCCGCAAGAAGACCCTCGAATATCTGGGTGGCTACATCCAGACCGCCGAGCTTAAGGACATGGAGAGCTACATCTGCGCCCCGGGCTGCGGCGGCGACCAAGGAATCCTCGGCGCGGCCGAGCTGGCAAGAAGGGCGCTCGCGTAACTTGCGCTCTCTCCGCCATACAACGCGTTAAGAAAAGACGAGCGCTTCTTGCCAATTGAGCGGCAAGAAGCGCTCGTCTTTTGCATTTGTTTTTGGGGCAGGACGCCCCGCCTCCGCTAGAGTCCCTGGACCGCCACACCCACGAGGTTTGGACCGGTGTGGACAAGAAACGCGGGGCTGATGTCGGAGCGGACGACCTCCACCGCGTTGGCCACGCGCTCGCACAGGGCCTGCTCCATGCGGTCGTAGAGGTCGGCGTGGGCCGAGGTGCAGCTCGCGGCAAAGCGCACCTTGGGGTGCTTCTCGACGATGGCGGCGATGAGCTTGATCTCGGTGCGATGCGGTGCTTGCACAGCCATTTCGTGTGCGCGAGGCTGTTGGCTTTCTGGGCCACAGCAATCACCTTCCCCCTAGCATGATGACCTGAACAATCCTCATGCTAGGGGGAAGGTTTTTGTCGCGTAGCGGAAATTGGCCTCCACCCGCTGAGCGGGTGGCTTTCTATGCCGCGCGTGCCGTGCGGCACGGACTAAAGTCCATGAATAAAAACGAGGAAGGCCACGTCCGGCCTCCCTCGCAAAGAGTCTCTGATTGCTCCCACTCATTGGGGACAGACTTACATGAGTGATTGCACTTATTGGGGACAGACTTAAATGAGTGCTCTTGAAATGCCGGCGCCTGGGGACGTTCTTTTTCTGTCTGCAGTTTGGGACGTTCCTTTTCTGTCGGCAGTTTGGGACGGTCCTTAGAGCTGCAGCGCGCCATGAGCGACGAGGCGAAGCGGATCATCCTGTCTTTCGAGTTCTAAGCAGAATTCCCCGTCTCTGAGTAATGATTAGTGCGCATTTGTGCGTATTTGTGTGCGTAGGATTGCGTGGCTATGCGTGTATAAGCGCCGTCTGCGGCTGTATTTTGACCATTTAGCGGTTATATACGCAAAAGTACGCACATACGCGCTAATTTGTGCGAATATAGAGACGGCAGAAATGTTAGACGCTCCATGACCCAGGAGGCACATATGGCAGATTCCAAGCAGGCTCCACTCGACGCCGCGGCAGCCGCCAAAGCAGCATTCGCTTCGGTTCAGGACATGCCGTTCCCTAACGACATCTTTACGGCACCCGAGCTTCGCTGGGCTGTAATCGGTTGCGGCGTTATCGCCAACCAAATGGCCCAGTCCCTCGCTCTGGCCGGTCGCAAGCTCGCGGGTGTCGCCAACCGTACGCTGTCCAAGGCTCAGGCTTTTGCCGAGCAGTATGGTGTCGAGAAGGTGTATGAGACGGTTGAGGACCTCTACGCCGATCCGGACATCGATGCCGTCTATATCACCACGCCGCACAACACGCATATTACCTATCTGCGTGCCGCGCTGGCCGCCGGCAAGCACGTGCTCTGCGAGAAGGCCATTACCCTCAACTCTGCCGAGCTCGACGAGGCCCGCGCCATCGCCGATGATCACAACGTGGTCCTTATGGATGCCACCACGGTGCTTCACATGCCGCTGTATCAGGAGCTGCGCCGTCGCATGGATGCGGGCGACTTTGGCCGCATGAACCTCGTTCAGCTCAACTTTGGCAGCTATAAGGAGTACGGCGACCTGACTAACCGCTTCTACAACCGCAGTCTTGCCGGCGGCGCCATGCTCGATATCGGCGTGTATGCGCTCTCCGTCATGCGCCTGTTTATGGCCAGCCAACCCGTCGAGGTCGTGTCTCTGGGCAATACCTGCGAGACTGGTGTTGACGTCGCGGGTGGCATTGTCTGCCGTAATGCCGAGCAGCAGCTGGGCGTCGTGAGCCTTACGCTCCACTCCAAGCAGCCAAAGCGCTCGGTTATCAGCTTTGACAATTGCTATGTCGAGGTCAACGAGTATCCGCGCGCCGATCACGCGACGATCGTGTGGACCGCGGACGGTCATCGCGAGGAGGTCGCCGCGGGCACCGAGGCCTATGCCCTGTGCTACGAGATGGCTGACCTGGAGAAGGCCGTCGCCGGCGACGATTCCAAGCGTGAGCTTCTGGATTATGCTTCTGATGTGATGGAGCTCATGACCAAGCTCCGCGCCGATTGGGGAGTCGTGTACCCCGAGGAGGAGTAAGCGATGCTTGCGGAAGATAGGCTCAACGCGATCGTGTCGATGGTGCAGCAGACCGGCTCGGTTACCGTGTCGGAGCTTGCCGAGGCCCTGGGCGTGACACCGTCCACCATTCGCCGTGACTTGCAAACGCTCGACCGCGCGCACCGTATCGCCAAGGTGCACGGAGGCGCGACGAGTCTGGAGCGCGCGCACGTGACGCGCGACCTGACGATCAGCGAGCGCAGTGATCTCCATAACGATGACAAGGAGCGCATCTGCGCCCGCGCCGCGGCCCTGGTGGAGCCCGATAGCTTTGTGTATATCGATTCGGGCTCCACGACCCTCAAGCTCATCGAGCATCTTCCGCATCTCGACGGCGTCACCTATGTGACCGATTCTGTGCTCCATGCCCAGCATCTCGCCCTGCGCGGTATGCGCGCCGTTGTGCTGGGTGGCGAGCTCAAGCCCGAGACCGAGGCACTCGTCGGTCCCGATGCCTTGGCAACCCTGGACCGCTATAACTTCAACTGCGGCTTTTGGGGTTCCAATGGCATCGCCGCCGAGCAAGGTCTCACCACGCCGGATATCGAGGAAGCCCAGGTCAAGCGTATCTCGATGCGTCATACCGCCAAACGCTTCGTAATCTCGGACGCCAGTAAATTTGGCATGGTGGCGCCCGTCAAGTTTGCGGACTTTCGCGATGCAACGATCATCACCGCGGGCGAGGCGCCCGCCAAGTACCAGTCGATGAACAACGTCATCACGGTCTAGCAGTGGGGCAAGGTCAAAACTATTCAGTTTTCTCAATAGAAAAGCGGCAACGTCCATTACGGGCGTTGCCGCTTTTGTTGTCTACCGGTTTTGTCTAAGTCTGTAACAACTAGACCATTAAAAGTGGGCTAGATGTTACAGACTGAGATACTTCCGAACCGCGCCGTCCCTTTGTCTCGATCTGTAACAGCTGGGACCGATTTTGCCGAGTTATTGTTACAGATTGAGGTTTTCCCTTAAGGGGGATTCGAAAGTCTTGGTCTGTAACAGGTGGACCAGAAAATAGGTTCTAACTGTTACAGATCGAGACGTTTTGGGACCGCGGTTGAGCCATCACGGCAAAACCACCACGAAGGTGCCTGTCCCCATTGTGGTGGTTTAGGGCTCCCAGGGGCAGGGGGCTTCGATGTGAATGTGCTCGCCGGTTACGGGATGCGTAAAGGACACGCTGTGGGCATGGAGCATGAGGCCACAAGGACGTGGCGTGCCGTAGAGCTCGTCGCCTACCAGGGGATGGCGCTCGCTTGCCAGGTGCACGCGGATTTGATGTTTGCGGCCGGTGAGCAGCTCGACATCGATATACGAACGCGTGGGCAGGCCCCGACGGCTCTTAAGGCGCTTGAGTACCTTCACGCGCGTCTGTGACGGCTTACCGCTGGCGCCGACGCGCATCTTACGGCTGTCGTGGCGGTCGCGGGCGATGGGCTTGTCGATGAGCTTCTCGTTCCAGTCGATCTTGCCCTCGGCGAGCGCCAGGTAGTGCTTTTCGAAAGCGTGGTCGATGACCATCTGGTCAAAGGCGGGCTGCGTCTGCTTGTCGAGCGAGAACAGCACCACGCCGGTGGTGTCGCGATCCAGGCGGTTGAGCGGCTGCATGTCAGTCGCGGCAAAGCCGTCGCCCATCGCCAGCAGCAGGTCGCTGGCGTAGTCGGTAAGCGTGCGCTCGCCGGTGCCGTCGCCGTGGACAATCATGCCGGCGGGCTTGTCGATGGCCATGAGCCAGGCGTCGCAGTAGAGGACTTGAGGTTCTTCGTTCACGTGTAAGCCTTTCGGTTAGCTGATTCCCACAAACATGCAGCCCGAGGTCGCCCCGCGTAGGCGGGCGGCGGGCTTGCGGCCGGCCTGCGCTGCTTCGACGGCGCGACGGACGCGTGCGACGGCACGGCCCACCTCATCCGTCTCGAGCAACGTTCCGTCCACCATGAGACGACGCACGCCGGCATCGAGCAACTGTGGTACCTGCGGCGTAAGGTCGATGGGGTAGGCATCGTACAGGCGAGAGCGGCCGTGGATGTCGGTGCGGACGGGCATGACCTTTCCGTCGATATTCTTGAGCGACAGCTTGCGGGCGCGCAGGCGGCAGTTGGCGCAATCGTGGATGCAGCCATTGGCCACCTGCAGGATGCAGTGCTCGCTCGTCATAACGCGCGGGCGGCCGAAAACGGTGATGCCCAGGGCTGCGGGCGCGGCGGCGCCGAGCGAGACAATCTCGTCGAGCGTGATCTCGGGCGAGAGCCAAAACGCACCGGCTCCGCGCTCGGCAAGCGCTTCCATGCAGGGCACGTTGTGCACCGGCAGGCAAGAGCGAATCTCGGCCGTGGCGCCAACCTGGGCGGCCAGGGCAAGCTCGGAGATATTGCCAACGGCGACGGTGGCTCCGGCATTGATCCAGGGATCGACGCGCTCGTGGTCGGCGGCGCGGCAGACCTCGTCGAGTACGGGCACGATACCCTGCTCAAATGCATCGGCAGGGGAGAGCTCGGCCGCATCGAGTGCGTCGGTGGTCATGTAGATGCGCGTGGCGCCCTCGGCACGAGCCGCCTCGGCGGCTTCGAGCGTGGTGACAGCGGCGCAGATCTGCGGCTCATCGCGGTAACGCTCGGGCATGGCGCGCGTACATTTGTCGAGTACCGGCAACTCGAGCGTTTTCGCACGCTCCTCGTACGGGGCCAGAATGGCCTCCTCCAATGCTTTACAGGCGGCGGCGCGCACCTTGTGCACGGCGGAGAAGCCCATACCGCAGCCGGCGTCGAGCGAAACGTCAAAGCTCGCAGCCTCAAAGGGAGAGGAGCCCATGCGCCCGACGTGCTCCACCAGATCGGCCGCCTCGACGGCGCGGGTCTTGGCGGCCTCGACAGTAAAGCCGGTGGCGGTGGCGGTGAGCGCGGGGTCGTCACGGCAGGTGAGCGTAACGGTAAACGGCTCGCCCAGACGCGCCACGACGGACACATCTACGGCGCGGCGGCGCAGCACATCGCGCTTGAGCGCGGCACCGGCAGCGTCGATAGCGCGCTGGCTGCGGATGACGCGCACGCGGCAGCCCTCGGGCATGCTGCGAGGCACGCGGCACTCGACAACATCACCGGCAGCGGCATCCTCGGCGGCAATGGTGGTCAGGAACTGGTCGAACTCATCGTCGTGGCGAAGCTCCAGCAGGTCGCCCTTGCCCACGGGCTCAAACAGCTCAATGCAGGCAATGGCGGCGCGACGACGGCGGTCGTCGGGCTTGAGCCCGCGCACATCGCGGTTGGCCAGGCGGCTGCCGAGCACCGTGCCCACGATCTGGCCGCGGTTGTTGGAGCGCTCGTAGCTCATCATCTCGTCACCCGAGGTGCCGTCTTGGTAGGCGTGCGTAAAGTCGCGATTAAAGCAGCGCTTGAGCTGGCGCTGGCGGGCGGCCTCCTCGTCCTTATCTACGGCGACCCCGGCCAGCATGTCATCGATCTGATGACGATACACATCGACGATGGAGTACACGTAATCGGGCGCCTTCATGCGGCCCTCGAGCTTGAGCGACGCGGCGCCGGCGTCATACAGACGGCGAACAAGCTGCGACGTGTTGGTATCACGCGGGCACAGCGCACGCTCGCGACCGGCAGGGGAGAGCGAGCGGCCGTTCTCGTCAATCAGCTCGTAAGGCAGGCGACAGGGCTGAGCGCACATGCCGCGGTTGGCCGAGCGGCCCGCCATGGCAAAACTCGAGAGCAGGCACAGGCCCGAGTAGCAAAAGCAGATGGCGCCGTGGCTAAAGACCTCCAGGTCAACGTCGGGTGCGGCATTGTGAATGGCGGCGATCTCGTCGATGGAGAGCTCGCGCGAGAGGGTCACGCGGTCAGCGCCCTGCTCGCGGCACCAGATGGTTCCGCGGTCGTCATGGATGTTCGCCTGGGTCGAGATGTGTGTCTCGATGCCGGGCATGGTGCGCTTGACCTCAAAGAACAGGCCCCAGTCCTGGATAATAAATGCGTCGGCGCCCAGCGTGGAGCAGCGGTGGATGAGCTGCAGCGCATCGTCCATCTCGGACTGCTTGATGACGATGTTGACCGTGACGTAGACGCGCGAGCCGGCCAGGTGCGCGGCGCGGCAGGCCTGCTCAAAGGCCTCGTCGGTAAAGTTGGTGGCCTTGCGGCGGGCGTTGAAGCTGCCCATGCCACAGTAGATGGCATCGGCGCCGGCAGCGAGTGCGGCGGCAAAGGGCTCCGGGCCTCCGGCGGGGGCCAAGAGCTCGGGTCTGCGGTTGGTGGTTCGACTGGCGGTTGCGGTCATATCCTGCCTTTCAAAATGCTCAGATACTCAAAAGTATAGTGGCGCCGTCGCGATGGGCGATGCCCGCAGCCTAAGCAGGACAAAGTCTTCAGCAGCCTCTCGGGCAAAAATGATCCGTTTTCCTCCGTCCCCAAGGGATCAGTGGGTTAGCCCTCCTTGCGGACCTTTTGCAGGTAGCGGTAGACGCTGGGCTCAGAGATGCTCAGGGCGGAGGCGGCGCAGGCAACGGCACCCTTGAGCATAAAAACGCCGTTGCCGTTAAGGTGGCGAATAACGTCCACGCGATCGGCCTGCCCAAGCGAGGCGACATTCTGCCCGCGGCTTTCGAGCAGCTCGGAAATGCTGCGATCGATGAGCTCCTGTGTGGACTCCGAAAGGCTTTCGACCTCGATGGGGGAGGGCTCCGTGCGGACCGGCGCGGCGTCGAAGCAGGCCATAAGCTGCTGGGCCATGGCGTTGATGCTGCGCACGGCCGAAAGATCGGTGTTGACGCAGAGCATGCCGACGATCTCGCCGTTCTCACGAATGAAGTACGTTGCGGATTCCAGCGTCTTGCCACCGGCGCCGCGGCCTTCGTAGCCCGTAATAAACGGCAGGTCGCGATACTTGGGGTCGTGCATGATCTTGAGTGCCAGATCGGTAGTGGGCCCGCCAATCTTGCGGCCGCTCACGATACCGTTGCGAATATCGACGATGGCATGGTCGGGATCCGAGAAATCGTGCAGCACGATTTCGCTGTTTTTGCCGAGTATCTGCTCCAGGAAATCGACCATCGGCAAAAAGCGGCGTACGGTCTCGTTCATGGGCAACTCCTTTGGGTGAAATCGGAAACGTTCATAACAATTTTTTATCATGGTAACACGGTGTCTACTGACTCGCATATCCGCAGGTATATTGCGTAATACAGACGAGTGGTAGGAATGTGGCGGTAAACGGTCGACCAAAAGAAAAGTTAGATGTTATTTTGACTAGGCACTTTCGTTACCTGCGGAAACGTTTTTATTTCAGCTGAAGAATAGTCTGATAACAAAAAATTATTATTAAATATGAGAAAATTCTTTAATACGATATGCAACGAAGGCACAACCTCAGCCCCGCACTGCGTCACAATAGAACGTTAGATGCGAAAACAACTACTTCTAGGATTGGTGGTCAAATGGCCCAGGAGACGGTTACGAACGGTACTGAAGCCCTGTTCACTCGCGAAGGCATGCCGCCCGTTAAGGAAATGATCCCGTGTGCCCTTCAGCATGTACTGGCATCGTTTGCCGGCATCATTACGCCGGCGGTCATCATGGCCGGCGTCTGTAGCTTCAGTAGCCAGCAGAAGACTGACATCATTCAGGTCGCGCTCATTCTTTCGGCGATCGATACGGCCCTTCAGGCCTTCGCTCCTTTCCGTCGCATTGGCGGCGGCCTGCCCATCGTCATGGGCGTCTCGTTCGCCTTCCTCCCGGCCCTGCAGGCCATGTGTGGCTCGGGCTTTAGTTTTGGCGCGCTGCTGGGCGGCGAGATCGTCGGCGGCGCCGTTGCGGTCCTCTTTGGTCTGGCCTACAGCAAGATTAAGTGGCTGTTCCCGCCCGTCGTGACCGGTACGGTCATCTTCTCCATCGGCGTCTCCCTGTATCCCACGGCCGTCAGGTACATGGCCGGCGGCATGAACACGCCGCTGTGGGGCACCCCGCAGGCATGGTGCGTCGCTCTTATCACCTTCGCCGTGGTCTTTGCGCTCGCCAACTTTGGCAAGGGCACGCTCAAGCTGGGCTCCGTGTTCTTTGGCATGATCGTTGGCATGATCGTTTCGATCCCCTTTGGCATGATCGATTTCTCGAGCGTCGCCACCGCTCAGGTCTTCGCCCTTCCCAAGCTCATGCCCTATGCACTCGAGTTTGATCCCGAGGTCTGCATTACCCTCGCCGTCGTGTTCCCCATGGTTGCCATTCAGGTTATCGGTGACGTTTCCGCCGCCTGCCTGGGCTCCATCGACCGTATGCCCACTGAGCGCGAGCTCTCCGGCGCTATCGTGTCCCAGGGTCTCACCTCTATGGTCGGCGGCCTGCTGGGCGGTCTTCCCACCAGCGCCCTTGGCCAGAACGTGGGCATCATCTGCTCCAACAAGGTCGTCAACAAGTGGGTCTTTGTGATCATCGCGGCCGTCTTTGCCATCGCCGGCCTGTTCCCGCAGCTCTCTGCCGTTCTTTCCGCTATCCCGCAGCCTGTCATCGGCGGCGCGACCGTCGGCGTCTTTGGCACTATCACCATGAACGGCGTGCGCATGTTCATCCGCGAGGGCCTCACGCAGCGCACTTCCACCATCGTCGGCACCTCGGTCGTCTTTGGCCTGGGTATCTGGATGGCCACCGATTGCCTTGTCAGCAAGAGCATGCCCACCTGGGTGTCCACCGTCATCGGCTCCAACGCCGTAACCCCCACCGCCATCATGGCCATTGTCCTTAACCTGATCCTTCCGCAGACGCCGGTCGTGGCTCAGCACATCGATGCTGCCAAGGACGCTGCCGTGGATCTGGTTTTGCCCGAGAGCAAGAAGTAACCAATTCGGTGCTATTCGTCGACGGACGCATCGCCTCGTCCGCCGACGTCATGCGGCACCAAGCCGCACTTTAAAGGGTTTATCCCTTTGGTGAAGCGTTTGCGACGACCCTCGGCCTGCGAGCGGAGATAACCAAGCGCGCTCTGATGTGATGCTCGGAATGGGTCGCGCTAAGGATGCCAAGCGTAAAACCTTCAATGAAAATAGCGTAAAAACTGCATCTGTCATGGCGTAAAAACTACATTGAATGTAGCGTAAAATCAGCATTGAGAATGGCGTAATTTCGCATATCGCGTGATAGAGAGGGACGGCCGTCTGTGGATGCACCAAAGAGATTGACCCAAAAGGGATATAGACCCCGGCTCATAGAGGAGCGCCTCGACACCCTTATGCGGGCGTTTGGCTGTGTGGAGATCAACGGCCCCAAATGGTGCGGCAAGACCTGGACGGCGCTCTCTCGCTCGGCGAGCGTCTCCAGGCTCGATGAGCCTGCGCAGCGCGCGGCGGCAGAGGTCGACCCAAGCCTGGCGCTCATCGGCGATGCGCCACACCTGGTCGATGAATGGCAGGAGGTGCCCGAGGTTTGGGATGCCGCCCGGCGCTTCGTGGACGCGAGCGGCAACGAACGCGGGACACTTTTGCTCACGGGCTCGACCGCGCTCAAAAGCGAGGAGCGCAGCCATGTTCGTCATTCCGGCACGGGTAGGATCGCCCGTCTGTCAATGCGCCCCATGGCCCTGTGCGAGTCGGGCGACGGCGAGCCGCTCGTGTCACTGGCAAGCCTCTTTAAGGGCGAGGGTTTTGCCCCTCAGCATCGCGAGAGCACGGTGGATGACGTCGCCCGCTGGTGCTGCAGGGGCGGTTGGCCTGCAAACCTTGGGCTTTCGGAAGAGCTTGCGCGAGAGACGGCAAGCCAGTACGTGCACTCGGTGCTCGACGTTAACGTGCTGGATGAGGGCATGTCGCCCGAGCTTGCACACGGCCTTTTGCGAGCTCTTGCCATGAACGAGAGCCAGGCCGTCACGTACAAGACGCTCATAAAGGACGCCTCGTACGGTGAGGCGGGCCCCGATGAGAGGACCATCGCTTCGTGCTTGGACCTCTTCAACAGGCTCAAGCTGACCGAGGACCTGTGCGGATGGGAGCCGCCCATGCGCTCGAAGGCCCGCGTTCGCGTGCGCCCCAAGCGCTACTTCTGTGACCCGTCACTTGCGGCGGCGTTGCTGGGGGCTACCCCTGAGCGGCTGCTTGGCGATATGCAAACGCTAGGGATGCTCTTTGAGAACCTCGTTCTGCGCGACGTGCGCGTGTTCCTTTCCACCTACGGCGGTGTCGACAACAGTGTCCATTATTTCCGAGATGAGAAGGGCCTTGAGGTCGATCTGATCGTTGAGCACGACGGGCGCTGGGGAGCCATCGAGGTCAAGCTGAGTGATGCGAAAGCAGACGATGGAGCGAGAAATCTCAAGGCGCTGGAGAGGAAAGTGCTCTCCAATCCTGCCGCCCAGAATGCCGCGCCGGCGTTTTTGGCGGTCGTGGTTGGAAAGGGGAGCATTGCCTACACACGCGACGACGGCGTGGCGGTGATCCCCATGGCGGCACTTGGGGCGTAGTGGTCTTGCGGGGCGTGCCGTGCTTCCTTTACCGAAAATCCATTTGGTAAACCAGATACTCGCGGATAGAATAAAGTCGACGGCAGCCCAAGGGTGATAGCTGGGCAGCGCCGTTACTTAGTTCAAGGGGTCAATGCCTTAACGGCGTCGACCCCTCTTGTTTTGCTTCGAATGCTGCTTGAGTGCCTCGGAAAGTTCGATAAGCGCCGTGAAGAGCGAGACCAAAGCAACCAAGAGCTCTACGAGCTCTGATGGGCCCGGGATGACCTCTGATTCAAGTCACCGGGCCTAAATCTTCTTCATGCATTTGAATAGAGCGGGCGACTCTCTTGGGGTCGTTTGCATGGTGTGTGCTTGGCGCATGGTATTGCGCCCCGCTTTCATGTCCGCACGGGCGCCTATCCTTACGGCAATGTAGCCGCCTATGTAGCAAGCGGCAGGCAACGGAGAAAGGCCCTAACCGTGTCAGCTGAAAAGACGCCGGGTATCTCGGCTATCGATACGACGAACTTTGCGCGCCAGATCGTGCTGGACTTTGAGTTTGCGCCGGTGCCAAAGCAGCGCCAGCGCCGTGGGCTGCGCAATGAGATTATCGAGGTCGGCGCCGTCAAGCTCGATTACCACGGCAACGTTATGGGCGAGTTCTCGCAGTTTGTGCAGACGGAATTTACCGAAGGCGTTGCGTTTCCCGTCCGCGAGCTTACGGGGATATCGGCTGTGGACACCGCGATGGCCGATCCGCTCTATGTGGTGATCAAAAGGCTCAGCGATTGGATCGGTCGCTACTCCGCCCAGATAGTTTGCTGGAGCGGGACGGACCGTCGACAGCTTTTGACCGAGTGCCAGGCAAAACACATCGACCTTGCCGCATTTCCTACGGACTGGGCCGACCTGCAGGCGTTTTATACCTCGATTATGGACGTGGGCAGCCACGGTGTGTCTCTTTGAGTGATGCGGCAATGTGGTTTGGCATCGAGTTTGACGAGTCGACGGGCCACGCCCACAGCGCCTTAGCCGATGCGCGCGTGACCGCCAAGCTGCTCAAGCAGGTGATGGACGGGGACTACCGCGTGAGCCCGCGTGCCCAGGAAGTCCGCCAGCGGTGGGGGATGGGCGAGCGAGCCCAGACACGCCTTTCCAGCAAGTGCCCCGAGCTGGGTGACCTGCTGCTGAAGCTGAAGGCGGAGGGGAGGTAGGCCTTTTGAGAACGCCATTCGGTTTGGCATGGTTGAGCTGTAAGCGCAACTCCGCCCTGCTGTTTGAATTGAAGCGTCAACCAGTATGACGAGCTGTCTAGTCTGTCTGCCTACATCCTCGCAATCCCGCGCGCGGCGCTCAGCAGCTCGTACTCCCTTTGGCTCCACTGGTGCAGCTCGGCCGCGCGAACGGCATCGCGGCACAGGTCCAGGAATACCTCGGCTCCCTCGCAGAAACACTCACGGGCAAAGACGCCGGATCCGTCCGCAACGCACACGCCGTCTGCAAACAGCTTCCAACTCGACGGCTCGCGCGAGTCGTCTCCGAGCAGCTTGATCTGCAGAACATGCGGGTTGCCAGCAGCACAGAGCTCTTCCTCGAGCTTCTGTACCGTAAAGCGCATCTGATGGGAGAGGCTGCTCTTGACCATGGCCGAGGCGTAGCCATTTGGCTTGTCCAGAAGATGCATTCGTTTTGGCTTGGCTGCCAGATTGTGGAAGTTGCGCTCGCTGCGCACGGAGAAATTGTCCATACGGACTCCTTTCATCGATGTTGGCAGGGCCACCGTGCCTCTTGGCCGGTTGGCGTCGGGATCGTGGAGCCAACTCTCTACCCCGACTCTGGATAAAACGCGCCCGCTCCTTGCGGGCACGATGGAGTCTATCAGCGCGCGCGGACAGAAATCAAGCGCCGCCTGCGAAATGATGTGCAGACGGCGCTTGATTACACGGCAATTATCCGGAAAAGTGTCGAAATCAGCCGTATGAAAGTACGGAAAAGTGTCGAAATCGCCACCTCAAAAGTACGGAAAAGTGTCGAATCCGACGGTCTAAACATCCGGAAAAGTGTAACCGGATGACAAAACAGCACGTAGAAGCTGGTGCTACATACGGACGCTTCAGCCGCTCCCAACCCTTGCTACTCGTCGTCTCCGTCGTTGGGGTCGCCCTTGAGGGTGTTGATGTCCAGGTGCTGGTTGTCGTCCTCTTTTTGCTGCATTGCCGATTCGGACGCGGTGGGGCCGCGGAACAGCTGGAATCCCTCAAACGCGATCACGCCGAGCAGAGCGATGATGATGACGATAAAGACAACCTTTGCCGCCTGCGAAAACTCCGAAAAGCGTGGCGGTTCTTCTCCGGTGTGGTAATCGGCAGCGCGCTCATCGTCGGTGCCGTGGGTATACGACGATGCCGAGGCTGCCTTTACGCTCGCTTGGTTGCAATCGGGAGCGGGCGCGGCGGCAAACGGGTCGCGAGAATAGCCGCTCGACATTTGGCCGTAATCCTCGGTTTCGATACGGCGTGCGCGAGGCTGTTCGCTCGGACGGTTGGCATATGCTGCGGTGTTGTCGTATGCGGAGTTGCGTTCCTCGGCAGCCGCAAACAGGGGGTTGACCGGAATGTCGAGCGCCGGCATGCCGCCCGAGGTCTCGTCTAGATCTGACGCCGCCCAGGAATCAAAGGCAAACTGGCGGTTGGAAAGATCATCCAGATCCATGACAGGCGGCTCGAGCTCGGGCTCGGGAGCCGTGTATACCGGCTGCTGTGGGGCAGCGTAGCGAATCGTGCTGTCTGCCGTGGGGCGCTGTGCCGCTGCAGCGAGAAACGCCGCCGTCTCGGACGGATCGCTAGCAGGACGGGGTGCAGGGGCGGCATTGCGCGTCGCCTGCACGATGGGACGGGTGGCAAAGTCGTCCGCGGGCACGGATGCCGGCGCGGGCGTGGCGGAAGGTGTGGGCTTTGCGCTTGTCGGGCGAGCTCCGCCGCCCATGAGTTCCTCGGCGGTCCAGGGGCGGTCGCTCATCACGTCGTCGAGGCTCAGCGCAAAAAGGCCCTCTTCGCCCTCGTCAAACGCGTGTTTCGCATGCCTGGCGCCAGAAGCGGTACCTCCGCGGCCGTTGCGTGATGCGTTGCTCGACCCCATCTTGTTCCATCCTTTCGAAATGCTCGCATTCATCGATTATATGGAACTTGCCCTGCGGCCGACTCTCGGATTCGCGCATTCCAGAACTCGCGCCCAAAAGGGGAGGGGCGCAGGCGCGCTGACTATTTGTCGCCGGCGGCAGCCTTTGCCTCGTTGAGGTAGCTGTAGAAGCTGTATTTGGAGATGCCAAAGAACTCGCAGGCGCGTTCGCTCGACTTGGAAATGAGGAAGGCGCCGCGACGGTCGAGGTAGCCAATGGCGCGGATGCGCTCGTCTTTGGTCATGAGCGCCGCGGGCTTGCCCACAAACTGTTCGCACTCGCGCAGCAGGTCTTCGAGCAGGTCGCCGATGTTTTTGGTAATGGGCTCGGGCTCGGTGTAGCCCGTGCCGCCGGTGCCGGTAAAGGCATCGAGCGAGCGCTCAAAAGCCTTCATAAGCGTAATGTCAAAGTTAATGCCCAAAATGCCGACGGGTTTGCCCTCATCGTTGCGGATAAAGATCGTCGAAGACTTGAGCAGCTTGCCATCGGCGGTTTTGGTGAGGTATGGCTCGCGGTCGTGCACGTCGGTGGTGCCATCGTGCATGGATTCAAGCACAATATGGCTGGGGCCGTCTCCCAGTTTGCGCCCACTGACGTGGCCGTTTTCAATCACTACGATGGAGTGGTCCACGTCCTCGGTCTCCAGATCGTGGACGACGATTTCGCAGTTGGGGCCAAACTGGAGCGCCAGGCCGTGTGCAAGACGCTTGTAAAACTCAATCTGTGCGGGGGTCATGGGTGCCTTCCTAAAAATTAGTTTGGGCTCACTTTGCCATAAACCACACCTGTTCGCAAATAACGAAAGCGTCGCTGCGTTATGTAACCGTTCGGCGGCGAAAAAGTACCGATTACGGCAACAAACAATTTGTTAGGTTTAGCAATCAATAAGTGTGATAGAACATTGCTAACAAACTTTTTGTTTGGCATCCACATAAAAGTTCAGTCGCATGAATGGGAATGGACTGGAACGCGTATGCGGGGGCCGGCAAGAGAGAACTTAAGGAGTTCACCGTATGGCCGATAAGATCCAGTGGGCGGGCAACACGATGCCCAAGAGCGATGACAAGCACTTGGGAATCATGAGCCTCGACCACGTGAAGAAGGCCCGCGCCTTCCACCAGTCGTTCCCCCAGTACACCGTCACTCCGCTTGCCCGCCTGGACGGCCAGGCCGCGCGCCTGGGCCTGTCCAACCTGTGCGTTAAGGACGAGAGCTATCGCTTTGGCCTCAACGCCTTTAAGGTTCTGGGCGGTTCGTTTGCCATGGCCAACTACATTGCCGACGAGACCGGCAAGGACGTTGCCGAGTGCACCTTCGATTACCTGACCTCCGATCAGCTTGCCAAGGATTTTGGCCAGGCTACCTTCTTTACCGCCACCGACGGCAACCATGGCCGCGGCGTGGCATGGGCTGCCAACAAGCTGGGCCAGAAGGCCGTCGTGCACATGCCCAAGGGTTCCACCAAGCCCCGCTTCGATAACATCGCCGCCGAGGGTGCCACGGTGACGATCGAAGAGGTCAACTACGACGAGTGCGTGCGCATGGCCGCCGCCGAGGCCGACGCCTGCGAGCGCGGCGTCATCGTTCAGGACACCGCCTGGGAGGGCTACGAGAAGATTCCGTCCTGGATCATGGAGGGCTACGGCACCATGGCTTCCGAGGCTGCCGAGCAGCTGCGCGAGATGGCCATCAACCGCCCGACGCACGTCTTTGTCCAGGCTGGCGTAGGCTCGCTCGCCGGCGCCGTGGTGGGCTACTTCACCAACCTGTATCCCGATAACCCGCCCACCTTTGTCGTGGTCGAGTGCGCTCCGGCCGCCTGCCTGTACAAGGGCGCTGCCGCCGGCGACGGCGATCCGCGCATCGTGGACGGCGACATGCCCTCCATCATGGCCGGCCTGTGCTGCGGCGAGCCCAACATCCTGGGCTGGGATATTCTGCGCAACCACACCACCGCCTTCGTGTCCTGCCCCGACTGGGTCACCGCTCGCGGCATGCGCACCCTGGGCGCCCCCGAGAAGGGCGACCCGCGCGTCATCTCCGGCGAGTCCGGCGCTGTGACCACCGGCCTGGTCGAGACCCTCATGCTCGATCCCGAGTACGCTGAGCTCAAGGAGCTCATCGGCCTGGACAAGACGAGCTCCGTGCTCTGCTTCTCCACGGAAGGCGACACGGACCCCGACCAGTATCGCCGCATTGTTTGGGAAGGCGAATATCCGACCTGCTAATCGTTGGGCGGCGCAACGCGCCGCGCCAAATTCCTATTAGACCCCCTATGTCCTGCAGATGCATGAACCCGGGAGGCGGAGCGATACCTATTTGCTCCGTCGCGAGTTCCGCACGCAAAGGAAAGCACTTAATGTGCTTTCCGTCTTGCGCAGGACTGTCCGAGCAGCGGAGCAAATAGGTATCGCTCCGCCACCTCACAGGTAGATTCCTTCGTTTGAAAGGTTATGAACAATGGCTAAAGAACTCGATTTCGACGCTATCAAGGCTGCGGCTGAGTCTCATCGTGCTGATATGACTCGCTTCCTGCGCGCTATGATCTCTCACCCCTCTGAGTCCTGCGAGGAGGGTGAGGTTGTCGCCTGCATCAAGGCCGAGATGGAGAGCCTTGGCTATGACGAGGTCAAGGTCGACGGCCTGGGCAACGTTATGGGCTTTATGGGCGAGGGCGACAAGATCATCGCCATCGACTCTCATATCGACACCGTCGGCATCGGCAACATCGAGAACTGGGATGCCGATCCCTATGAGGGCTACGAGACCGACGAGATCATCTACGGCCGCGGTGGCTCCGACCAGGAGGGTGGCATGGCTTCTGCTACCTACGCTGCCAAGATGATGAAGGACATGGGCCTCATCCCCGAGGGCTACAAGATCATGGTCGTCGGCACCGTCCAGGAAGAGGACTGCGACGGCATGTGCTGGCAGTACATCTACAACAAGGACGGCATTAAGCCCGAGTTCGTCATTTCCACCGAGCCCACCGACGGTGGCATCTATCGCGGTCACCGCGGCCGCATGGAGATCCGTGTCGACGTTCACGGCACCTCCTGCCACGGCTCCGCTCCCGACCGCGGTGACAACGCCATCTACAAGATGGCCGACATCATCGCCGACGTCCGCGCCCTCAACAACAACGGCTGCGACGAGTCGACCGACATCAAGGGCCTCGTCAAGATGCTCGACCCCAAGTACAACCCCGAGCACTACGAGGATGCCCGCTTCCTGGGCCGCGGCACCTGCACCGTCAGCCAGATCTTCTACACCAGCCCCAGCCGCTGCGCTGTCGCTGACTCCTGCGCCATCTCCATCGACCGTCGTATGACCGCTGGTGAGACCTGGGAGTCCTGCCTGGACGAGATCCGCAACCTGCCGGCCGCCAAGAAGTACGGCGACGACGTGAAGGTCTCCATGTACATGTACGACCGTCCGTCCTGGACCGGCGAGGTCTACGAGACCGAGGCTTACTTCCCCACGTGGATCAACAAGGAGACCGCTCCGCACGTCAAGGCCCTCGTCGACGCCCACAAGGCCATGTTCGGTGACGAGCGCATCGGCTGCGAGCCCAGCATGGACAAGCGCACCGGTCGTCCGCTGTGCGACAAGTGGACCTTCTCCACGAACTGCGTTTCCATCCAGGGCCGCTATGGCATCCCCTGCGTCGGCTTTGGCCCGGGTGCCGAGTCTCAGGCTCACGCTCCCAACGAGGTCACCTACAAGGACGACCTGGTCACCGCTGCCGCCATGTATGTGGCTGCCCTGAACCTCTACGATCCGAGCCAGGCCGATGGCGATGCCACCGTGTTCCGCGCCGGTCTGACCAACAACAAGATCGACTAGTCCCATTCCTTGATCTTGTTGAGCCGGGGGCCGCTCGTGCCCCCGGCATCCCCTGTTGACTTGGGGCCCGCGGTCGTTATCTCCCATGCTTCCTCAACGGTGGCGGGTCCTCGTCATGGTGCTCTGCATGTTCTAGCCACACGCGCATGCCGGAGCACATCTACTCATTGCGATCGTTTCATCTTTAGAAAGGACATTTCCATGGACGCTAAGTTTACCGAGCTCGTCGAGCAGCTGAACGGCCTCGATTTTAAGGGTATGTACGGCAGCGACTTCCTGCACACCTGGGACAAGACCACCGATGAGCTCAAGGCGCTCTACATCGTCGCCGACGCTCTGCGCGAGCTGCGTGAGAACAACGTTTCGTCCAAGATCTTCGACTCGGGTCTGGCCGTCTCCCTGTTCCGTGACAACTCCACCCGTACGCGCTTCTCCTTCTCCAAGGCTGCTAACCTGCTCGGCCTTGAGCTGCAGGACCTGGACGAGAAGAAGTCCCAGATCGCTCACGGCGAGACCGTCCGCGAGACCGCTACCATGATCTCCTTCATGGCCGACGTCATCGGCATCCGCGACGACATGTACATCGGCAAGGGCGACGCCTACATGGCCGAGGTCTCCGAGTCTGTCCAGCAGGCCTACGAGGACGGCGTTCTGGACCACCGTCCCACGCTCATCTCCCTGCAGTCCGATTCCGACCACCCCACGCAGTCCTCTGCCGACATGCTCTACCTCATCAACGAGTTTGGCGGTCTTGAGAACCTCAAGGGCAAGAAGGTCGCCGTCACCTGGGCCTACTCGCCCTCTTACGGCAAGCCGCTGTCCTGCCCGCAGTCGCTGATCAGCCTGCTGCCCCGCTTTGGCATGGACGTCACCCTGGCCCATCCCGAGGGCTACGACCTCATGCCCGAGGTCGTCGAGCGCGCCAAGGGCTATGCCGCCGAGTCCGGCACCACCTTTAAGCAGGTCAACACTATGGCCGAGGCCTTCGAGGGCGCCGACATCGTGATCCCCAAGAGCTGGGCTCCGTTTGCCGCCATGGAGAAGCGCACCAACCTGTACGCCGAGGGCGACGACGCCGGCATCGCTGCGCTCGAGAAGGAGCTGCTCGCCCAGAACGCCACGCATCAGGACTGGTGCTCCACGACCGAGCTCATGGAGAAGACCGCCAACGGCCAGGACACCATCTTTATGCACCCGCTGCCCGCCGACATCTCCGGTGTCTCCTGCGAGCACGGCGAGGTCAACGCCGACGTCTTCGACATGCACCGCGTGGGCATGTACAAGGAGGCCAGCTACAAGCCGTACGCCATCGCAGCCATGATGTTCCTGCAGAAGGTTGCCGATCCCGCCGCTACCCTCAAGGCCCTCGACGAGCGCAACACCGCCCGTTGGTTCCAGGCCTAAAGCCGGGTTGAGGTAAGCCATGTAAAGGGGGCGCTCTGCCAACCGGCGGGGTGCCTCCTTTTTGCATCGGGGGCGTGCGGGATAAACGCTTTCGATGTAGATGCCCCGCGGCGCGAGTTATGGGTACGATGGCTTCAGGGGAGGTATCGCCATGAAACTTGGTTGCGTCATTATGGCTTCGGGCGAGGGCAAGCGTTTTGGATCCAATAAGATGTTTGCCGATATCTATGGCAAGCCGCTGATTGCTCGGACCATCGATTCGATTCCTCGGGGCTTTGACGTTGTGGTTTCGACGCGTTGGCCCGAGGTCGCCCAGATTTGCGAGGACAAGCATTGCCCGTGTGTGCTGCACGATGGCAAACTGCGCAGCGAAAGCGTCCGTGCGGGCCTTTCGTGGGGAGTCGAACGCAACTGGAAAGGCTGCCTCTTTTTGCCGGGCGACCAGCCGCTCGTGAGCTCGGATTCTTTTGAGGGTATGGTTCGTGCGTTTGACGAGCGTGACCGCAATCATCCGGTGCGTCTTGCGTGCAACGGCGAGCCTTCGAGCCCGGTACTCTTTCCGGCGGAATTGTTCGATGCACTTATGCGTCTTGAGGGCAAGGACGGCGGCGGTTCGATCCTTAAGGACCGTACCGACGTGGTGCTGGTCGAGGCGCGTGCTTACGAACTGTGGGACGTCGATACCGCCAAGGGACAGCGACGCATAACGGAGCATATCGCCGCCTGCTCGTATTTTGATCGCGTGGCCAACTGCATCAACCAATAAGGAGCAATTATGATCATCATCAAAAACGGTGCGCTCGTGACGCCCCAGGGGCTTCGCCGCGCCGATCTTGCCATGGAGGGCGATAAGATCGTGCGGATCGCCGCGGCGATTGAGCCGGGCGCCGACGATACTGTCGAGGATGCCGCGGGCTGCTGGGTGTTTCCCGGCTTTATCGATGGCCACACGCACATGCAGTGCTGGACTGGCATGGACTGGACGGCCGATAGCTTTGAGACCGGTACGCGTGCGGCTGCCTGCGGCGGCACGACGACCATTGTGGACTACGCCACGGCCGATCGCGGCGTGACCATGCCCGATGCCTTGGCCGAGTGGCATCGCCGCGCTGACGGAACCTGCACGGCCAACTACGCTTTTCATATGGCACTCGCCGAGTGGAACGAGCGCAATCGCGCCGATCTCTCGGCCATGCGCGAGGCGGGCGTATCGTCGTTCAAGACCTACTTTGCCTACGACCATCTGCGCCTGGACGATGCCGAGACACTCGAGGTGCTCGAGGAGCTCAAGCGTATTGGAGGCATACTGTGCGTGCATTGCGAGAACGGCACGCTGGTGAATGAGCTGCAGAAGCGCGTGTTTGAGCAGGGTATCCACGGGCCCGAGGGCCATGCGCTCAGCCGTCCGGATGTGTGCGAGGCCGAGGCAGTGAGCCGTCTGCTGTATCTGGCGCACCTGGCCGGCGACGCGCCGGTTAACGTGGTGCACCTTTCGACCAAGCTGGGGCTCGAGGCCATTCGCGCTGCCAAGGCGCGCGGGCAGAAGAACATCTATGTCGAGACCTGCCCTCAGTATCTGATGCTCGACGATACGTGCTACTTGGAGCAGGGCGAGGACGGCTTTGCGGGTGCCAAGTATGTGATGAGCCCGCCGCTGCGCCATGCGGGTGACCGCGCCGCGCTGCGCGAGGCGCTTGTGGCCGGCGAGATCGATACCATCGCCACCGACCACTGCAGCTTTAACCTGCACGGGCAAAAGGACCGCGGGCGCGACGACTTCCGCGCGATTCCCAACGGCGGACCCGGTGTGGAGCATCGCCCCGTCGCGATCGCCACGAGCTTTGAGGGACAGCTGGGCCCCGAGGATCTGTGCCGCCTGATGAGCGAGAACCCGGCGCGCGTCTTTGGCATGTATCCGCGCAAGGGCTGTCTTGCCGAGGGTGCCGATGCCGACGTGTGCGTGTGGGATCCCAAGGCGCGCTGGACCATTCGCGCGGCGACGCAGCATCAGGCTGTGGACTACACGCCGCTCGAGGGCTTTGAGGCGCACGGCCGCGCCAAGGCCGTGTTTGTGAATGGCGTGCTGGCTGCGCGCGACGGCGAGCCCACCGGAGCCCAGCCCGGCCGCTACGTCCCCCGCTAGCAGCAAAGATGCCGTGTCCCCTCCGCAGTTGCGGTGAAATAGTTCCTGTTTAGCCGCCAAATAGGCCGTTTCAGGAACTATTCCACCGCAACTTATAGGTCTGGTGGGGCAGCGCCGGCTACCTGAGGTTGGTGGCGACGATGGGGCGGTCGAGAGCTGTCTCGAAGCGGTCGGCCATCGTGGGGTCGCTGAGCGTGTCGACTTGGTTGAGCATGATACGGGCATTGTTGAGGTTCAGCATCTGCAACTCGGCATTGAGCACCATGGTGACGCGCTCTGGGGTGGCAGCGTCGGTGAGCTCGCAGCCGCAGTGCTCGCAGAAGATCTCGGGGCGGTGGACAACCTCGGCGACGGGCTTGCCCAGCCCCGAGGCGCCGACGACCCAGACAACGTTTGCCGTGGCGGCGGGAATTACCGGCTCCCAGGCGGCATGCGCCTTGAGCGGGAGTCGCTTGCTGCCATCTGCTTCGCCCAACACATAGTCAAAGCGCTGTGCCAGCTCGTTGAGCGGCTCGGCGGGGGCGGAGAGCTTGCCTGTCTCCGGGTCCAAAACACCCGCCTGGCAGATGTTTCCGCGGCTCATGCCAGCACATGCCTCGCAGGTGCAGCCGGGAACATGCAGGGCTCCCGGTTTCCAGGGCGCGGCGTCCAGGCGACGGCTCGACCCGTCCCACGGCACGCCGGCGACGGGGAACATGCGCGTGGTGGTGCAGAGGAGCACGCGGCCGCCAGCGCGCATGAGCTCGAGACCCAGCGTCTTCAGCAACGTCGACTTGCCGCCGCTGCCGATAATCGCGGTAATGCCCGGCTCGATCCTGAGCGCCGAGGCAAGATTGCCGCTAACCGTTTCCATCTGTTCACCGCCGTATAATACTGTGATAATAAATAATCATCAGAGTAGCGGTCGAACCGCTTTTGCTCTGCTCAAACCGTAGCACAGGGAGGTGCCCCGGGAATGCTCGTTTATGTTCGCGGCGCCGGCGATATCGCCACGGGTGTCGCTGCCCGTTTGGTGCGCGCCGGCGTGTCGGTCGTCATGGCCGATATTGCGGTCCCCACGTGCATCCGTCGCACAATCAGTTTTTGCGAGGCCATTCGCCTGGGCGAGGTCCAGGTCGAAGGCATTCGCGCTCGCTTGGCACAGACGCCGGCTGAGGTACTTGCGATTACCGAGGCTGGAGACGTCGCCGTTGTGGTGGACCCCCAGGCCAAGATGCTCGATGAGCTTAAACCCGCGGCTGTGGTCGATGCGATTCTGGCCAAGCGCAACCTGGGCACCACGCGCGACATGGCGCCTGCCGTCATCGCCGTGGGGCCGGGCTTTACCGCGCCGGTCGATTGCGACGCCGTGGTCGAGACCATGCGCGGGCATTTTCTCGGCCGTGTCATTACCCAAGGTTCGCCCCAGCCCAACACGGGTGTGCCGGGCATTATCGGCGGCTATGGCAAGGAGCGCGTTATCCATAGCCCCGCCGCCGGCGTGTTTCGGTCCGACCGCGCAATCGGCGACATCGTGAGCGCCGGAGACGTGATTGGCTACGCGGGCGATACGCCCATGTATACGCAGATCGATGGCTGCTTGCGCGGCCTTTTGGCGAACGGCGTGCAGGTGACTGAGGGCTTTAAATGCGCTGATGTCGATCCGCGCGGCGATGCCAGCTATATCAACTACATTTCGGACAAGGCGACGTCGGTCGGCGGCGGTGTGCTCGAGGCGCTCGCTATGCTCACCGATGTCTTTAGAGGATAGAAGGCGGCAATGGAAAAGCTCGATGTTGTGAATGCGGCGCTTGCCGCCCTGCGTGCTGGCGAGACGTGCGAGCTGGTGGTAGTGGCCGGTACGGCGGGGTCGTCCCCGCGCGGTGTGGGCGCATGGATGACTGTCTTTGCCGATGGCAGCCAAGCGGGCACTATCGGCGGCGGCAAGATTGAGCTCTTTGCGCTGGACGAGGCGCGCGAGCTGCTGGCCGGGGGTAAATCGCGTCTGGTCCGCTACACCATGGGCGGCGAGAACTCCGATACCGGCATGATTTGCGGCGGAGCTATCTGCCTGTGCTGTCTGCACCTGGACGCGACCAAGGCACCGTTGTTCCAGGAGATTGCCAATGTGCTGGCGTATCGACGCATCGGCGACTTCGCCATCGACTTTGAACCGTTTATCGCAAGTGCGCATGAAGGCGACGTTGCCGAATACCATGGCGAGGAGTCGCGCCGCACCATAATGGGCTGCCCCGAGCTTTCGCTGGTGGAGGAGGGGAGTAAGGTCACCTACACCAACGCGGCCTCCGAGATTCCCGCGGCGCACATCGAGACTCTCTGCCCCGAGGGCCTGACCTATATCTTTGGCTGCGGCCACGTGGGTGCTGCGACGGCGCGGGTGCTCACGGCGGCGGGCTTTGCCGTCGTGGCTTGCGACGACCGCCCCGGCACACTGACCCCCGAATGGGTGCCCGGTGTCTACGACCGTCGTCTGGTCGACTACAAGAACCTGAGCAAGCAGTGCCCCATCGGCCCGCGTGACCTAGTGGTCGTCGCCACGGCGGGTCACAAGTCCGATATCGACGTGGTGATTCAGGCCATGCACGCCAAGCCCGCCTATCTGGGCTGTCTGGGTTCGCGCCGCAAGACGGCCTTTGTGCGCGCCCGCCTGGAGCAGGAGGGCTTTACGCAGGACCAGATCGACGGGCTGCACCTGCCGATCGGCGTTGCCATCGAGGCCGAGGATCCCGAGGAGATTGCCATCTCCATCGCCGCCGAGATGATCCACCTGCGTCGCACCAAACTCGTCCCCCGCAAGCGCTAGTCGCATCCCAAATGAGCTGCCCCAGCCCTCTGCCGCATGCGGGTCAAAATGCTACCTGTGCCATATGCCCTATAATGTCCGACCGTTGAGCGGCATGGGGCCGCTGCCTAGGGTATGGGAGGCGCAAATGGCAGAGTCGGCAGCAGGGGATGCCCTGTTCGAGCGTACGGGAAAAGTTTCGTTTGTGCAGGTATTACCCCATGCACTGCAGCATGTGCTGGCGGCATTCGCGGGTATCGTCACGCCCGCCATCATTATCGCGTCGGTCTGTGGCTTTACCCCTCAAGAGGAAGCCGCTGTCATCCAGGCGTCGCTCGTCCTCTCGGCGATTGACATTTTCCTTCAACAGTTTCCCATAAAAGGTGTCGTCGGTTCGGGCCTGCCCATTGTGATGGGTGCGAGCTTTACCTTCGTGCCGGCGCTCAAGGCAGTCGGTCTTGAGCTTGGTTTTGAGGCCGTACTGGGCGCCCAGGTAATCGGCGGCGCGCTCGTCGCACTCTTCGGCCTACTGTTTAGGCGCGTGAGTTTTCTGTTTCCGGCCCCGGTGCTTGGCACCGTCATCTTTGTCATTGGCCTGTCGCTATGCCCAGTGGCAGTTGCCTCCATGGCGGGCGGGGAGGGCGCGGCCGATTTTGGCAGTGTCACCAACTGGGCCGTCGCACTTGTGACGTTCGTCGTCACCTTTATGGCTGGCAACTACGGCAAGGGCGCGCTTAGGCTGGGCAGCATCCTGGCTGGTATCTGCGCGGGCTTTGTTTTGGCTGCGGTGTTGGGCATGGTCGATTTCTCGGCCATCGCGACCGCCAGCTGGTTCGCCCCGCCGGCCCTGGGCGCCCATCGCCTGGTGTTCGACCCGGCCGCGTGCGCCGTTGTGGGCGTTGTCGCCATTGTCAACGCAGTACAGGTCATGGGCGAGTTTGCCGCCGTGTCGTCCGCTGCGCTCGATACCCCTGCGACCGATAGCCAGATCTCGGGTGGCCTGATCGCCAACGGCCTGGTCGGTATGCTGTCAGGCTTTTTTGGCGGCGTCCCCACGGCAACCTTTGGCCAGAATGTGGGCATTATCGCCGAGAACAAGGTCGTCAACCGCATGGTCTTTACGCTTGCGGCTGCCATCCTGCTCATCGCGGGCCTGCTGCCCAAGTGTGCGGCGGTGCTCACGTCTATTCCGCAGCCGGTCATCGGTGGCGCCACGATTGGCGTGTTCGCGACCATCGGTATGAACGGTGTGGTCATGTTTGCCCGCCACGGCCTGTCTCAGCGCGATACCACGCTCATGGGTCTCTCTATCGCCTTTGGCACGGGCATTGAGCGCACGGCCGGCGCGCTTGCCGGCGCTGGATTCCCCGCATGGGTCGGCACCGTTTTTGGCGGATCCTCCATTGCCGTCGCCGCGCTCGTTGCTGTGATCCTCAACCTGGTCCTCCCGCGCCAAAAATAACGCCCCATATATGAGTTGCGGTGGAATACGGACTGTTAAAGCCTGTTAAGCCGTCAAACGGTCCCTATTTCACCGCAACTGCCATTTTCCTCCGTCCCCTAGGGATCAATATGTGCGGGGGAGTTGTGGAGTTGTGCAGGCAGACGAGGTTTTTCTGGAAATACGCTCCCGATGCGCGTATAGTACCGATTGTTTTGTCGGCTCCTGCTGCGTCGAGTCCAAACCGCGAAATGCCATGAGCGGCGCGGATGCAGCCAGGAGGCACGAGGACAACCCATCGTGGCCACGCCCCGTGCTTAAAACCCCAAGAAGGAGTGAACAATGGCAGAAGAGAAGTATGTGCCGCGTCTGAAGACCAAGTACAACAACGAGGTCAAGCAGCAGCTTCAGGACAAGTTCCAGTACGAGAACGTCATGATGATCCCCAAGTTTGAGAAGATCGTCGTGAACATGGGTGTCGGCGAGGCCGCTACCGATTCCAAGGCCATCGACGGTGCCGTGCGCGACCTGCGCGCCATCACCGGCCAGCAGCCGATGATCACCCGTGCCCGCAAGTCCATCGCTACCTTCCGCCTGCGCGCTGGTATGCCGATCGGCTGCAAGGTTACCCTGCGTGGCGACCGTATGTGGGAGTTCTTCGATCGTCTGACCTCCGTCGCGATCCCCCGTATCCGCGACTTCCGCGGCATCTCGGCCAAGAGCTTCGACGGCCGTGGTAACTTCTCCATGGGCGTCACCGAGCAGCTCATCTTCCCCGAGATCGACTTCGACTCCGTCGATCACCAGCGTGGTATGGACATCACTTTCGTGACCACCGCCAACACCGATGAGGAGGCCAAGGCCCTTCTGGACGCCTTCGGTTTCCCGTTCAAGAAATAGGTTCACCTGCCCTATGAGCGCCGTTCCCACAAGGGGGCGGCGCTTGGGGCGAACAATACTCTATGTGAGGAGGATATAAGTGGCTAAGACATCGATGATCGTCAAGTGCAATCGCAAGCAGAAGTTCTCTACTCGTGAGTACACGCGCTGCCAGCGCTGCGGCCGTCCGCACTCTGTGTACCGCAAGTTCGGCCTGTGCCGTGTCTGCTTCCGCGAGCTTGCACTCAAGGGCGAGCTTCCCGGCGTTAAGAAGGCCAGCTGGTAAGTCACTACCAGCGTTTCAAGCATCAGTTTGGAACAGGGAAAACGCGCTAAAAAGGCTTTGCCGTTAAGGGCGGCGAAGAACCAAGAGCACGTGTTCATCAAGAACGAAGGAGAATCTGTATGAACCTTACAGACCCGATCGCAGATATGCTTACGCGCATCCGTAACGCTAACTCTGTGAACAAGGCCACGGTCTCCATGCCGAGCAGCAAGAAGCTCGTCGAGATCGCTCGTGTTCTGCACGAGGAGGGCTACATCGAGGGCTACGATGTCGAGGACACCGTTCCCCAGAAGACTCTGCACATCACGCTTAAGTATGGTCCCAAGAAGGCTAAGGTCATCAACGGCATCCGCCGCATTTCCAAGCCGGGCCTGCGTAAGTACACCGGCGTTGCCGACATGCCCCGCGTCCGCGGTGGCCTTGGTACCGCCATCATTTCCACCAGCCATGGCGTCATGACCGACCGCGATGCTCGCAAGCACAACGTCGGCGGCGAGATCATCGCTTACGTCTGGTAATTCGCTCGGTAGGTAGAAGGAAAGGAGATCACCGTGTCTCGTATCGGTAATAAGCCTGTCCAGATTCCCGCCGGAGTCGAAGTGGCAGTCAACGGCAACAACGTTGTCGTCAAGGGCCCCAAGGGCCAGCTCGAGCTCGATGTCTTTGAGAAGCTCGCTATCAACGTCGAGGACAACGTCCTCACCGTTTCCCGTCCCGACGACGAGCGTGAGACCCGTGCCCGCCACGGCCTCACCCGCGCCCTCATCCACAACATGGTTGTTGGCGTTTCCGAGGGCTTCGAGAAGAAGCTCGAGCTCGCCGGCGTCGGTTACCGCGTGCAGCAGAAGGGCAAGAACCTCGAGTTCTCCCTGGGCTTCTCGCACCCCGTGATCGTCGAGGCTCCCGAGGGCATCACCTTCGAGGTTCCCGACAACACCCACGTGAACGTCAAGGGTATCAACAAGCAGCAGGTCGGTCAGATCGCCGCTGAGATCCGCGGCCATCGTCCTCCCGAGCCTTACAAGGGCAAGGGTATCCACTACGTTGGCGAGCACATCCGCCGCAAGCTGGGTAAGGCCGCCAAGTAGTCGTAACCGACTCACTCGCATAAGACCAGCACCCCGTCAGGTGCTGGCAAGATCAACCTTTTTAGGAGTTTACGTATGAACAAGCATAAGGCGAAGCTGGAAGGCCTCAAGCGTCGTCAGCGTCGTGTTCGCGGCAAGGTCTCGGGTACCTCCGAGCGTCCGCGTCTTCGCGTGACCCGTACTAACGCCAACATCTATGCCCAGATCATCGACGACAGCAAGGGCTCCAGCCTGACGCTCGTCTCTGCCTCGACCCTCGAGGCCGAGTTCAAGGGCACCCACACCTCGAACAAGGAGGCTGCGGAGAAGGTCGGTCAGCTCGTTGGCAAGCGCGCCATCGAGGCCGGCATCACCAAGGTCGCCTTCGATCGCGGTGGCCGTATCTACCATGGCCGCGTCAAGGCCCTCGCCGACGGTGCTCGTGCCGCCGGTCTCGAGTTCTAGGAGGTATGTAGCACATGGCTCGTAATCAGAAGCAGCAGCGCGAGGCCTCCGAGTTCGAGGAGCGCGTCGTTTACATCAACCGCGTGTCGAAGACCGTCAAGGGTGGTCGTCGCATGAGCCTCGTCGCTCTCGTCGTCGTTGGCGACGGCAAGGGTAACGTCGGCGTTGGCATGGGCAAGTCCGCTGAGGTGCCCCTGGCCATCTCCAAGGCGTCTCTCGATGCCAAGAAGAACATGTTCCACGTGCCGGTGACCGAGCAGGGCACCATCCCGCACGAGGTTCTCGGCCACTTTGGTGCCGGCCGCATCATCATCAAGCCCGCTGTCGAGGGTACCGGCGTTATCGCCGGCGGCGCTGTGCGTCCCCTCTTTGAGCTTGCTGGCATCAAGAACGTCCTGTCCAAGTCCCTCGGTACCGACAACGGCCTCAACATCATCAAGGCTGCCGTCGAGGGCCTCAAGGAGCTCTCCAGCCCTGAGGACGTCGCGGCTCGCCGTGGCCTGACGGTCTCCGAGATGTTCGTCGGTAAGGAGAACTAAGCATGGCTGACACCATCAAGATCAAGCAGGTCCGCAGCACCAACGGTTGCAAGCAGGACCAGGTCCGTACTGTCCGTGCCCTCGGTCTCCACAGGATCCGCGAGGTTCGCGAGATTGCTGACAACGAGTCCGTCCGCGGCATGATCTTCAAGGTCAAGCACCTTGTCGAGATTGTAGAGGAGTAGCAAATGCAGCTTCACGATCTTACTCCCGCGCCCGGTTCCACCAAGAACCGCAAGCGCGTCGGCCGTGGCAATTCTTCGGGTCACGGCACCACTTCTGGCCGCGGTCAGAAGGGCCAGGGTTCCCGCTCTGGCGGCACCAAGGGTGCCGGCTTCGAGGGTGGCCAGACTCCGCTGGCTATGCGCCTGCCCAAGCTTCCGGGCTTCCGCAACCCCCGTCGTATCGAGTACACCGCTGTTAACGTTGAGCGTCTCGAGCGTAAGTTCGAGGATGGCGCTGTGATCGACGGTGCCGCTCTTAAGGCCGCTCGCATCACCAAGAGCGAGTTCGAGCCCGTCAAGGTGCTCGGCAATGGTGAGCTCACCAAGAAGTTCACGGTCAAGGTCGATAAGGTCAGCGCTTCTGCGCAGGCCAAGATCGAGGCCGCCGGCGGAAAGGTCGAGCTGCCGTGCTAAATGGTCTTAAGAATGCTTTCCGCATCAAAGAATTGCGCGAAAAGATTCTTTTTACCATAGCTATGCTCGTCGTGTACCGCATTGGTGCGCACGTTCCTGTGCCCGGCATTCCCTTCCAGGGGATGCTGGGCCTTTTCTCGACCGATAACAATTCGGTCGCCGCAGGTGCTATGGCCCTCCTGAATCTTTTCTCTGGCGGCGCGTTGAGCTATGTGTCGGTGTTTTCGCTGGGCATCATGCCTTACATCACCAGCTCGATCATCCTCCAGATGCTCCAGGCCGTCGTGCCTTCCCTGCATGAGCTTGCCCGCGAGGGCGAGGTCGGTCAGACCAAGATTACGCAGTATTCGCGTTACCTCACCTTGGCTCTGGCAATCCTCAACTCCGTGGGTTACCTCTTCCTCTTTAAGAGCTTCGGCATCAGCTTCAATGGCGCCGGCGCTCCCGAGATCATCTTCGACCTCATGATCGTCGGTACGCTCACCGCGGGCGCCATGCTGATCATGTGGATTGGTGAGCTCATCACCCAGCGCGGTATCGGCAATGGCATGTCGCTGATCATCTTTGCGAACATCATGGCCGGTCTGCCGCAGGCGATCTTTTCCAGCACCGAGGGCAATGCCGGTGGCATCATCACCATGGTGATCATCTGCGCCATCATCCTGCTGGTTATTCCGCTGATTGTTTTCCTTGAGCGCGGCCAGCGCCGCATCCCGGTCTCCTACGCCAAACGCGTCGTTGGCCGTCGCATGATGGGTGGCCAGACCACCTACCTGCCCATCAAGGTCAACACCGCGGGTGTCGTGCCGATCATCTTCGCTTCGGCGCTGCTGTACTTCCCGGCTCAGATTGCCGTGTTCTTCCCCGGCATCGGCTGGATTCAGGCAGTTGCCTCCGCGCTTTCGACCGGTTGGCTCAACTGGGTGCTTAACGTTGTCCTCATCGTGTTCTTCGCGTACTTCTACACCTCCATGGTGTTCAATCCCGATGACACGGCCGACAACCTTAAGAAGCAGGGCGGCTTTATTCCGGGCGTGCGTCCGGGTAGGGCTACCGCGGCCTACATCAAGAACGCGCTCAACAAGATTACGCTTCCCAGCGCTGTCTTTTTGGCGCTCATCGCCATCGTGCCTTCGATCATCTTCTCCTTCACGGGTAACCATCTGATCCAGGCATTTGGTGGCACGTCCATCCTCATCATGGTCGGCGTCGTGCTCGACACGGTCGATAAGCTCGAAGGCCAGATCAAGATGTATGATTACGATGGATTCTTTAAATAGGCTAGAGGAGGATTGCTCATGAACCTCGTATTGCTCGGAGCTCCGGGTGCCGGTAAGGGCACCGTCGCACAGGAGCTCGTCGCCGAGTTTGGCGTCGCTCACATTTCCACGGGCGACCTGCTGCGTGCTGCCGTCAAGGGTGGCACCGAGCTTGGTATTCAGGCTAAGAAGTACATGGACGCTGGCGAGCTCGTTCCCGACCAGCTCGTGATCGACCTTGTCAAGGAGCGCCTTGCTGCCGATGACGCCCAGCAGGGCTTCATCCTCGACGGCTTCCCGCGCAACACCGCCCAGGCTGTGACGCTCGATTCCGAGCTCTCCGCCATGGGTCGCGAGATCGATTGCGCCCTTCTGGTCGACGTGGCCCCCGAGGTCATCATCGATCGTCTGTCTTCGCGTCGCACCTGCCGCGCCTGCGGTTACACCGGCACCGCTGCCGATGCCACCTGCCCCAAGTGCGGTGGCGAGATGTATCAGCGCGACGACGACAAGCCCGAGACCATCAAGAACCGTCTCGACGTCTACGAGAAGTCCACGAGCCCGCTCGTCGACTACTATCGTGGCCAGGGTCTGCTCAAGTCGGTCAACGGTGACCAGGCTCGCGAGACCGTGTACGGGGATGTCAAAGAGGCTCTCGGTCTATGATCAAGATTAAGTCTGCAACGCAAATCGAGCAGATGAAGAAGGCAGGAGCGCTATCTAAGATGGCGCTCCGCCACGTTGGAGCCATGGTGCGCCCCGGCGTTTCGACTTTTGAGCTCGATCAGCTCGCGGAGCAGATTATCCGCATGCATGGCGGCACCCCCGCCTTTAAGGGTTACGGCGGGTTCCCGGGGACCATTTGCGCATCGATCAACGATGCCGTGGTCCACGGTATTCCCAACCCTGACATGATCCTGCGCGATGGCGATATCATCTCCATCGATACGGGAGCCGTTGTCGACGGTTGGGTCGGCGATAACGCATGGACGTTTTTCGTCGGCACCCCCACGCCCGAAGCCAAGGCTTTGTGCGAGGTCACGCGCGATTGCCTTAAGGCTGCCATCGAGCAGGCTGTTCCCGGTAACCATATCGGGGACGTCGGTTATGCCGTTCAGTCCCTTGCCGAGTCTCACGGTTACGGCGTGCTTCGCGACTATGTGGGTCATGGCATTGGCCGCGTGATGCACGAGGACCCCAACGTTCCTAACTATGGAAAGAAGGGGAGGGGCGTTCGCCTCCAGGCCGGCATGGTCATTGCCATCGAGCCGATGGTTACGATGGGTTCCAACCATGTGAGCACGGGCTCCGACGGTTGGATTGTTACGACCAACGACCACCTGCCCGCCGCGCACTACGAGAACACCGTCGCCATTACCAATGACGGTCCGGTGATTCTCACCACGGATGCCCAAGGTGCTTGGTGTTCGCTCCAAGGCGGAGAAATGTAACAAGTTCCGCTTAGTTGTGGAGCCATTACGAAGTTAATACGATGCGTGCATACGTGTTGTAGAATACTCAATCGCTGTCGTTTTCTAGAGAAAGATGATTGCTTGTGAAGAAGGAAGACGCAATTGAGCTCGAGGGTACGGTAAAGGAACCGTTGCCCAATGCCATGTTTAAGGTTGAGCTCGAGAACGGTCATTCGGTTCTGTGCAACATTTCTGGCAAGATCCGAATGAATTACATCCGTATTCTCCCCGGTGACAGGGTTGTCGTGGAGCTTTCCCCGTACGACCTGACCCGCGGTCGCATCACCTATCGCTACAAATAGCGGCACGCATACACGCACTCCATTTCCGGCTGCAGGCTTAGCTCAACCTACGGTCGGATTGTGTGTGAAGACCAGCCATAGTTTTAAACGCCTGCGGCTGGGCGAGTAGATAGTAGGGAAGTAGTTTGAGCGCTACCGAAAGGAAGAACGATGAAGGTACGTCCTTCGGTCAAGAAGATGTGCGATAAGTGCAAAATCATTAGGCGCCATGGCAAGGTCCTCGTCATTTGCGAGAACCCCCGTCATAAGCAGCGTCAGGGTTAAGAGAGGAGACTACGTTGGCCCGTATTAATGGTGTCGACCTCCCGCGTGAGAAGCGCGTTGAGATCGGTCTGACCTACATTTACGGCATCGGCCGCACCACTGCGACGAAGATCTGCGTCGAGTGCAACGTTAACGTGGATACGCGCGTTAAGGACCTCACCGAGGATGAGGTTAACGCCATCCGCGATTATATCGATAAGAACCAGATCATGGTTGAGGGCGACCTCCGCCGTGAGCGCAACCAGAACGTCAAGCGCCTTATGGACATCGGCTGCAACCGCGGCCTTCGTCACCGCAAGGGCCTCCCGGTCCGCGGCCAGCGCACCCACACTAACGCTCGTACCCGCAAGGGCCCGAAGCGTCAGATCGGTGCTAAGAAGAAGAAATAAGGAGCGCTAGATAGATGGCTACTGCTAAGAAGAACGTTCGCGCTGCCCGTCTGAAGCGCGCGGACCGTAAGAACATTTCCGTGGGCCAGGCTCACATTCGTTCTACGTTCAACAACACGATCGTTTCGATCACCGATCCCCAGGGCAACGTCATTTCCTGGAAGTCGGCTGGCCAGGTGGGCTTCAAGGGCTCCCGTAAGTCCACGCCGTTCGCTGCCCAGATGGCTGCCGAGGCTGCTGCCAAGCAGGCCATGGAGCACGGTATGAAGAAGGTTTCCGTCTTCGTCAAGGGCCCCGGCTCCGGTCGTGAGACCGCCATCCGCTCCCTCCAGGCTGCTGGCCTCGAGGTCTCGAGCATCCAGGACAAGACCCCCATTCCGCACAACGGCTGCCGCCCCAAGAAGCGTCGCCGCGTGTAACTGAAAGGATCGTATCAATATGGCAATCGACAGGACTCCTGTTCTTAAGCGCTGCCGTCAGCTCGGGATCGATCCCGCTGAGCTCGGTTACAGCAGCAAGAAGGAATCTATCCGTCAGCCCAAGCGCCGTCGCAAGGAATCTGAGTACGGCATGCAGCTGCGCGAGAAGCAGAAGGTCAAGTTCATCTATGGCGTTCTGGAGAAGCAGTTCCACGGCTACTTCAACAAGGCCCGCAAGATGAACGGCGTCACCGGTGAGAACCTCATGATCATCCTTGAGTCTCGCCTCGACAACGTCGTCTTCCGTCTTGGCTTCGCCCGCACCCGCAAAGAGGCTCGTCAGTCCGTCCGTCACGGTCACTTCACCGTGAACGGCAAGCGTGTGGACATCCCGTCCTACCGCGTCAAGGCCGGCGACGTCGTCGCTGTCGGCGAGAAGTTCCGTGACCTCCTCCCCATCAAGGAGGCCCTGATTTCCTCCGAGCGCTTTGAGGTCCCTGGCTGGCTCGAGGTCGATATCGAGAAGCTGTCTGGTAACGTGCTCGCTCTGCCGACGCGTGAGCAGATCAGCGGTGATATCAACGAGCAGCTCATCGTCGAGCTCTACTCTAAGTAGTCCATCCGGGCTGCTGAGGCTGGAGGTAATACATGTCAGAATTCATTAGGCCTCAGGTTCAGGTCGAAGAGATTAACGAGACGTCTGCTCGTGTCTCCGTTGAGCCGCTCGAGCGTGGCTACGGCGATACGCTGGGTAACTCCCTTCGTCGCGTTCTTCTGTCCTCGCTCGAGGGTGCCGCCGTCGAGGCTATTCAGATCGATGGCGCGCAGCACGAGTTCATGACCATCCCTAACATGGTCGAGGATGTCACCGACATCGTCCTGAATGTCAAGGGTCTTGTCTTCAGGGCTCTCGGCACGACCGACGAGGCGACCGCCACCATTTCGGTTGACGGCCCCTGCGAGGTCACCGGTGCGGACTTCTTTATTCCGTCCGAGTTTGAGCTGGTCAACCCCGAGCAGCACATCGCTACGCTCACCGAGGGTGGCCATCTCACCATGAGCATGCGCATCGGCTATGGCCGCGGCTATGTTTCTGGCGAGGCCAACAAGCGCGACAACGATCCCATCGGTGTGATCCACGTCGACTCGCTGTACTCGCCGGTTTCCCGTTGCGCCAAGCTCGTTGAGGCTTGCCGTGTCGGTCAGCACACCGACTACGACCGCCTTGTCCTCGAGATCGAGACCAACGGCTCCATCGCTCCGCGCGACGCCGTGGTCCAGGCTGCCAATATCATCAACCAGCATATGGCTGCCTTTATGAACCTTGCCGAGACCCCCGAGGTCGAGGAGGAGGCTTCGATCTTCGCTCCCGAGGTCACCAACGACAACGCCGAGCTGGACAAGCAGATTGAGGATCTGGACCTTTCCGTCCGTTCCTACAACTGCCTTAAGCGCGCCAGCATTCACTCGGTCCGTCAGCTCGTTGAGTTCTCGGAGAACGATCTGCTCAACATCCGTAACTTCGGTGTTAAGTCGATCGAGGAAGTGAAGGACAAGCTTGAGTCCATGGGCCTGAGCCTGAAGGCTTAATGCTTCGCATATTTGAGGAGAAACTAGACCATGCGTCACAACGTTAAGAAGGGCCTGAAGCTCGGCACCGATGCGAGCCACACCAAGGCCATGAAGAAGAGCCTTGCTAAGGCCCTCTTCGAGAACGACCGCATCAAGACCACCGAGACCCGCGCTAAGGCGCTGCGTTCGGTCGTCGATCCGATCATCACTTGGGCCAAGAAGGGCGACCTGCACTCTCGTCGTCTGGCTATCGCTAAGCTCGGCGACAAGCAGCTCGTTGCCGAGATCTTCGACAAGGCTGCCCAGGGCATGTGGCAGGACCGCAACGGCGGTTACACCCGCATCATGAAGCTCGGTAACCGCAAGGGCGACAATGCTCCCATCGTTATCATGGAGCTCGTCACCGAGCCTTGCACGCCTAAGGCCAAGAAGGCTGCTCCGGCCCCCAAGAAGGCCGCTGCTCCCAAGAAGGTCGAGGCTGTCGAGGAGACTGCTGCCGAGGAGGCTCCTGCTGAGGAGACCGCTGAGTAGACATTCCGTCTGCATAGGCTATATTCGAGGGGTACGTTCGCGTACCCCTCTTTTTTTGTCGCGATACCGTTGCTTGTTTGTTGGGAGCGTCCATGACTGCGCCGTCTGATTTCAATTCGATTTCCGAGCTTGACGCCACACTCGTATTTCGTGTGGCCTATGATGGCTCGTCGTATAGCGGATTTGCCGAGCAGCCGAGACAGACGACGGTTGCTGGTGAGCTACGTCGAGCCATCGAGACGCTGCTTCGCCGCCCGATCGATCTGACGTGCGCGGGGCGTACCGATGCCGGCGTGCATGCCGTGGCTCAGTACATCAGCGTGCCCGTTACGGACGCTGAGCTCGCTTGTACGCGCCGTAGGTGGCTGCGGGCCATGGATGCCCTGCTGCCCAAAGATATCGCCATTAACGAGGTCTACAGGGCCCGTAAAGGCTTTTCTGCACGCTTTGACGCGCATTCCCGTACGTATACATACCGTATTGCCGATCGCGATGCGCGCCCCGTGCTGTCCCGCGGTGCCGTGTGGTGGCATCGCTATCCCTTGGATGTTGAGGCTATGTCTTCTGCCTGCCCCGCGCTGCTGGGCGAGCAGGACTTTAAAAGCTTTTGCAAGGTTGCCTCGGCCGTTGGCAAGCCCACGCATCGCTGCGTGATGCGTGCCGAATTTGGCCATGAGGTTGCGTTTGGCGAGGACATCCTGACGTTTACCATCGAGGGCAATGCGTTTCTGCATTCGATGGTCCGTACGATCGTGGGCACGCTTGTCGAGATTGGCATGCATCGCCGTGAACCCGAGTGGATGCGCGAGGTTATCGATGCTTGCGACCGTACCGCTGCGGGCCCCACGGCTCCTGCCTGCGGCCTTACGTTTATGGGTGTGGATTACGGCCCCGACGAGCTTGTCGTTCTCGACTAGGGGAGTGCTCGGCGCGTCTGTGCCTTGCACATACTATGTGTGAGCTGCGCGTGTGCAACATCTGTTCTTGGCGTGCAACATGTTAGGCGGCTCGTTGCTTTTATAGCTCGGGTGTACCATGAACGACAGTTTGATTTGGTGCTATCGAGAGGATGGAAAACTTGGTTCGACGTTGTTCGCATCCGCGACTTTCGGTGATCCTTGTGGTAGAAGGTTCGCCCAGCTATGCGATGCGTGCGCTCGAGAGTATCCAGAACCAAGACCTCTATGATTTGCAGATTGTCGTTGTCTGCCGCGATGCTGCGCCCGGTGTGCGCCATTCGCTTCAAGTTGCTGCCGACAGGGACATCCATATTGATTTGATTGACGTCGAGGACGCTAAGCGCGGCGCTTGTCTTCGTGCCGGTTTTGATGCCTCGCGCGGCTCTCAAATCATCGCCATGAACGCCGATGAGTGGTTTGCTCCGCACGCCCTTTCCAAGATGGTCGATATCGCGTGCGATACTGCGGCAGACATAGTCTTCCCCACGGTGTCGCTCGACCGCTATGATGCACATCGAGAGCGCCATTCGCGCGTCTTGGATGCTACTCATATTTCCATTGATAGCAAATCATCGATGGTCGCCGGGCTGCCTCAGTTGATTTTAGGCGGCCTGGTTGCTCAAGTCTCTGGCGTGATGTACACCCGTCCGCTGTTTGAAGCATGCCTTTTGTGCGATAAGACGTTTCGCACTGTTGGGTTTATGGCGTGTGCGCTCTCGCAGGCACAGCGCGTCTCCGGATGCGGCGACGCTTGTTTCCACGCGGCGGCGCCTAAGCTTACAGATGCCTTTGATCCCACCATGTATGCCAAGGTATCCGATGACACCCGAGCGCTCGATGAGCTTGCGGACTCACTCTCGGAAGCAGATAGCGGTGGTTGGCTCATGCTGGCAAGCCAGAAGTTCTACTTTGCCGGACTGGTCGCCTGCATCGAGAATTTGTGTCTGAGCCCGCATGGGGTGTCATCAATTGAGCGCTCCGCCCGTATGCGTGATATGCTCGAGGCACCCCGAACTCGTCAGATGGTTGCGGCGCTTAAGGATGACCACCGCGGACTCGGTTTGTTGTTTGGGCCAATTGCAAGCGCGAAGCCTACGCGTTGCGTGATGTATACGCATTTGGCTGCTTTTCTTAACCGAACTGGTGCCAAAACTGCCTAGGGGCGATCATTTCGAAACAAACTTACATGGAATTGTTTCGAAATGCGTTCTTATACACAAAAGCTTTCAAATAGCGTTAAACTATTCAATTATTGATTGATTGTCTCCGCCATCTTTTGGAGTGAGGGTTTGTATGGCTAAAAAACGCAATGGGCGCCAGGATGCCATTAGAGATATTGTGCGCAATAAGGACGTCCGCACGCAGCGCGTGCTGGTCGATGAGCTCCGCGCTATGGGCTTTGATTGCACGCAGGCGACTGTCTCTCGCGATATTGCCGATATGGGGCTGCGTAAGCTCCCTGAGGGCATCTATGTTCTGGCAGAGGACCTGCACCTGCAGCGTATGGTTTCCGAGCTCGTAACGGGCGTTCTGCGCACCGATAATCTGGTTATGATCAAGGCTCAGCCTGGCACGGCTTCCGGCATCGCCGCCGCCGTTGATGCGGCAGAGTTGCCCGATGTGCTTGGCTCGCTTGCCGGCAACGATACGATTTTGGTTATTGCCCAGACGGCCGAGGACGGCGAGCGTCTCGAGGCGCTGATCAATAAGCTGAGCAATTCTCGCAAGTAGGCGTGCGGGTCGTGCGCTTGGCCCTGCGTGCGCTGACATAGTGGCTTGTAAGGGGTATCGACGTTGGTCGGTACCCCCTTTTTTTGTTTGCAGGCATAAAGACCGCCCACCAGGTCGCTTTAAACTAAAAGGCCCCGAGCGGTTTAATAAGCTGCTCGGGGGCCTTGTTGCTTATGGCCGGATGATTTCTAGCCGACCGTATCGTCAGGCGTGGGCGAGGGGTCGGGAGTGGGCGTGGGCGAGGGGTCGGGAGTGGGCGTGGGCGAGGGGTCGGGAGTGGGCGTAGGCGTAGGCGTGCCGCCATCGCCGCCGGTCGAACCACCAGTGGAGCCGCCCGTCGAGCCACCGGTCGTACCGGTGCCGCCGGTGGTGTCGCCGCCTGTGGTCTCGGTGGTCGTGGTCGTTGTGGTCGTCGTGGTGGTGGTTTCCTCTTCGTCCTTGTCTTCGTCCTCGTCGCTTTCCGTCTTCTTGGTGTTGTTGGTGCCGTAGAACTTCCAGACGTTATTGTTCTTGTACGTGGGGGCCGTTCCGGTCGGGAACTCCTCGCGCTCGGTTCCAGCCAAAACAGTGTTCATGAACTTCTTAAAGACGGGCAGGTTGGTGCTGTCGCCCAGTAGGTCCGTACCGTACTTTTGGATGGGAATCTCGCCTGCGGAATAACCGGTCCACAGGGCGCACGCCAGTTGCGGCGTGTAGCCGCAGAACCACAGGTTGGTGGTGTTGTCAGTGGTACCCGTCTTGCCGGCATAGGGCTGGTTGACGCTCAGCGCGCCGGCGGCACCCGTGCCACTGCCCTGCATGACGCCGGATAGAACGTCGGTAACCGCGGCAGCCTCGCCTTCGGTGAGCACCTGCGTGGGATTGTCGGTGTGCTGGTACAGCACCGAGCCGGTACGCGAGTCGATCTCGGTGATGGCGATCGGCTGGCGATAATGGCCGCCGTTGGCAAAAGTGGCGTAGGCCGATGCCATCTCGAGCGGCGAGATGGACCCGGTGCCGAGCGTCATGACGGGAACGTCCTCGATATTGTCCTTGGCGGGATCGATGCCGAGCTTTTTGACGAGCGACATGATCTTGTTGTTGCCGATGGCTTCTGCCACCTGAATGTAGCCGGTGTTGGATGAGTACGCCGTTGCCTGCTTAAGCGTGATGTTGCCATAGCTCTGGTTGGCATAGTTTTGCACCTTGGTCGTAGTGCCCTTGGCTGTAAGAGGCGAGTTGCAGTTGAGGGTGACGTTGGGGTTCATACCGTTTTGGATGGCAGTTGCCAGCGTAAAGGCCTTAAACGTGGAGCCTACGGGGCGCTTTGCCGTAGCGTGGTTCACGTGATTCTCGTCGGCGTTGTAGTCGTAGCCGCCCACCATGCACTTGATGTAGCCGGTCTTGGGGTCTACGACGACCATGCCCATGTCCAGGCCGTCGAGCGAAAGCGTGTCGAGCTGCGAGCGCACAGCCTCCTCGGCCACCTGTTGCATGGTGGGGTCGATGGTGGTCTTGACGGTCAGGCCGCCCTTAAAGAGCACGTCGGTCGAGAACTCCTGCTCCAGCAGCTGCTTAACATAGGCGACAAAGTAGGGCTGCGAGTATATGTCGACGCCGCTGCCCGAAATCTCGGTCACGTTGAGGGTGATGGGCTCGGCCTGTGCGGCATCGTGCTCCTCCTGCGTGATGTGGCCCAGGCGCAACATGTTGTCAAGGACCTTGTTGCGACGGGACAGCGCCAGGTCGGGGTTGACCGTGGGGTCGTACTGCGAGGGCGAGTTGGGAAGGCCGATGAGCAGCGCGGCCTCGCTGAGGGTGAGGTCGGCGGCGCTCTTGGACAGATAGGTCTCGGCTGCGGCCTCGATGCCGTAGGCGCCGTGGCCGTAATAGATGGTGTTGAGGTACATCATGAGGATCTCGTCTTTGGAGTACATGTCCTCCATCTTGACGGCGATGTAGGCCTCGCGCACCTTACGCTCGATGGTCGAGTCGAACTGCTCCTCCTGCAGGATGGTGTTGCGCACCAGCTGCTGGGTGATAGTCGAGGCGCCTTCGTGCCCGCCGCCGAGGGTTGCCACCGCAGCACGCGCGATACCCCACAGGTCGATACCGCCGTGCTCGTAGAAGCGCTCGTCCTCGACGTCAACGGTGCCCTGCAGCACGTAGGGGGAGACCTCGTCCTTGGTGATGGACTTGCGGTTTTGCGTGTAGAAGCTCGCGATCTTGTTGCCGTTGCAGTCGACGATCTCGGTGGGCTCGCTCACCAGATACGCGTTGGCGTCGGTGTAGTCGGGCAGATCGGACAGCCAGCGGTTGACGTTGCCGACCATGCCGATGCCAAATGCCACGCCCGCGATAAGCAGAAAGCCCAAAAACGAGAGCAGGATTATGGGCAGGGCATGCGTCTTTGAACGGCTGCGTCCCTGTCGTTGGCGAGGACCCATATATTGACCTCCAGGTATGTCGTGCCGGACGGTGGATGTGCCGTCGGGGCAGGATGGACATAAGTTATTACACGATAAACCAAACGGGGCGCGCGAGGCCTCGTGTATGCTGGAAGACGGCATTTTTCAGAGTGAATGCATACCTTGGTAAGGAGTTTGCCGATGGCGATTCGGACGATGGGGCCGTGCGGACAATACGAGACTGGATTGGATGGTGCCGGTGCGGCGCTGCCCGAGCTGCTGGCGCCGGCGGGCGGACTCGACCAGATGCTTGCGGCCATCGCCGCGGGCGCCGATGCCATCTATGCGGGGTTGGGCGACTTTAACGCCCGTGTGAGCGCCCATGGCTTTACGGATGACGAGTTTGCGCGCGGTTGTGCCGTGGCGCATGCCCATGGCGTGCGTGTGTACGTGACGCTCAACGTGTTCGTGTTTGACGATGAGTTGTCCGACGCGGTGGCGTTGGGAGCTCATGCACTGGAGCTGGGCGCCGATGCCCTGATTGTTGCCGATGCCGGATTGGCGTGCGCGCTGCGTGCGGCGATTCCCGGCGTCGAGATTCACCTGTCTACGCAGGCGGGCGTTCATAGCGAAGGCGCCGTGCGGCTTGCCGCCGATGAGCTGGGGGTCGAGCGCGTGACGACGGCACGCGAGCTGACGGTCGACGAGATTGCCTCCTTGTGCGGTACGGGCGTGCCTATCGAGGTGTTCTGCCACGGGGCCATCTGCATTGGCTACTCGGGTGCTTGTGAGTTCTCAGCCCTGAGGCGCGGGCGCTCGGCGATGCGCGGGGACTGCACACAGCCGTGCCGCCTGGCGTACGACCTAGTGGACGAGGCGGGGGAGAGCGTCGTCGCCGTTGAGGGGGACCGTCTGCTGTGCCCGCGTGATTACCTGGGCATTGCGCACCTGCCCGAGCTTGTTGCCGCCGGCGTGGCGTCGCTCAAGATCGAGGGTCGCATGAAGAATCCCGACTATGTCTTTAACGTGGTGAGGGCGTGGCGTCACGCGCTCGATATGCTGCGCGACGGCACGTGGGATGCCAATGCGGTGCCGGCGCTCGAACGCGAGCTGGGAAGGTCGTTTAACCGTGGGTTTACCGATGCGTACCTGCGAGGGCGTTCGGGCGCCGAGCTTATGAGCTTTGAGCGTGCAATCAACCAGGGCGTGCGCGTGGGGCGCTTGGTCGCTGTGGGCCACGAAGAGGTGGCCGTTGAGCTCGACGCCGCCGTGGCGGCGGGTGACACGCTCGAGATTCGGTTCTATCCGGGTGTCGACGCGCGTCCCGATGTGCCCAAGCGCTGGCCGCAGGTGCCCTGCCCGGTGAGTGCCGCGGCGGGGGAACGCGTTGTCGTGCATTGCAAGCGTAAGGTGGACACGGGCTGCGAGGTGTACCTGATTCGCAGCGCCGGCGTGTTGGATCAGACGGCGGCGGTGTTGGAGCGCATGCGGGCCGAGGCAGATGCGATTGCGCCCGTTGCGCGTGCCGTTGAGGTACTACCCTTTGAGGACGTTGCGGTGGATGGCGGTGCGTCGACGGAGTTGGCGGGGTCGGCGGGGCCGGCAAAGCGCGAGGATTTTGCTCGTATGGTCTTTGCCTGGGAGCTGATGGATGTGGGTCCGCGCGATGAGCGAGATCTGTCCGATACAACGGTGGTGCTCGACGAAGTGTGCCGCGCGGGCGACGCCGAGCGGACTCGGGCGCTTATGCAGCGTGCCGGGCGCGTCGTCTGCCGCAATCTGGGACAAGTGGCGATGGCCCGCGAGCTGGGCACAACGTTTGACGTGGCGGCGCCGGTGTTCTGTGCCAATCGGGCCACGCTTACCTGGCTGCGCGGACTCGGTGCGGGGCGGGTGTGCTTGTCGGCCGAGTTGCTCGGCAATGATGCGGAGCGTGTTGCCGAACTTGCCGCTTGCCCCGGTGTCTTGGGGCCTGTCGATGCCGACCGTCCCGAGCTCATGGTGTGCGAGCACTGCTTGCTGACTGCCGAGGGCGCCTGCGCCACGGATGCAACGGGGCAGGTCCGCTGCCGTGACTGCTCGCGCCGTCAGCAGGCGCGCTTTTTGGTCGAACGTGACGGCACGCGTTTGCCGGTCGTTATCGACGCGTGCGGCAGGACGAGGATTTTCCTGTCGTAGGTGCCGCGTCGCGCTGTTTTGGTTATTATTAGTGGGTTTATGAACTTCCAGCACCGCCGTATCCGGTGAGGGTGCTATAGCAAAAGGAGGATACCCAATGCTGTCTGTTGACGAGCAAATGCGTATCATCACCTCGGGTGCAGCGCAGATCGTCCCCGAGGCCGACCTTCGCAAGAAGCTTGAGAAGGGCGAGCCCCTCAACATCAAGCTCGGCGTCGATCCCACCAGCCCCGACCTGCACCTGGGCCATGCCGTGCCCCTGCGCAAGATGCGTCAGTTCCAGGACCTGGGCCACAACGTCACCCTTATCATCGGCAACGGCACTGCGCTGATCGGCGACCCCTCGGGCAAGAACTCCACCCGCCCGCAGCTTTCGCAGGAGCAGATCGAGGCCAACGCCGAGACCTACGTGAGCCAGGCCATGAAGATCCTGGACCCCGAGAAGACCACCATCGTGCACAACGGCGACTGGATCCTTTCGATGGACCTGGCCGGCCTGCTGCAGGTGTGCTCCAAGTTCACCGTCGCCCGCATCCTCGAGCGCGACGACTTTACCAAGCGCTACCAGTCCCAGACGCCGATTGCCCTGCACGAGTTCCTGTACCCTGTGATGCAGGCCTTCGACTCCGTGCAGATCAAGGCCGACGTGGAGATGGGCGGCACCGACCAGCTCTTTAACCTGCTCGCCGGCCGCGAGCTCATGGAGAAGATGGGCATGGAACCGCAGATCGCGCTCACCATGCCGCTGCTCGAGGGCACCGACGGCGTCCGTAAGATGTCCAAGTCCTACGGTAACTACATCGGCCTGACCGATGCGCCTAAGGATATGTTCGGCAAGACCATGTCCATCCCCGACGAGATGATCGGCAAGTACTATCGTCTGGCCAGCTCGCTCGCCCCGGCCGAGGTCGACAAGATCGACGCCGCCTTGGCCGATGGTTCTGCCGACCCCTACGAGCTCAAGCGCGCATTGGGCCGCGACCTGTGCGACACCTACCACGGCGCCGGCGCCGGCGACGAGGCACAGGCCGAGTTCGACCGTGTGTTCAAGGAGGGCCAGCTTGCCGACTTCCCCGAGAAGCACGTTGAACTGACCGTCAACGACGAGGGCCAGATTTACCTCGCCGGCCTGCTCAAGGACCTGGGCCTTTCGGCCAGCGCCGGTCAGGCCCGCCGCGACATCGACGGCGGCGGCGTCAAGGTCAACGGCAAGGCTGTGGCTCCCAAGAGCTACAACATCGATCCGAGCGCCCTCAAACTGGGCGACACCCTCTCCGTGGGCAAGCGCAAGGGCTTCAAGCTGGTTTAGTTACGCGGTTTTACCAAACCGCGTAACCGGTTGACGCTGCAAACCCGCCAGAGCGGCAATCTGTCTTTCAACTTCGGCGGCATGACCAGAAGGTCAATGCCGCCTCGTTTCAAGGCACCTTGCTCGCTCTGGCGGGTTTTCGCTGTCGTTGCCAGAACATCGGGGTACTCATTGGGGACAGACATAAATGAGTAGTCGTAGGGGGACACTCCTTCTCATTGCGCGGGGTGGCGTGTGCCGTTAAGCGGAGGGGGGTGTATTCCCGACCCATCGTTTGGGCATACAATGGCTATTGGCTTGCTGCGGTGAAGGCCCGTCCGCCCCGCAGTTATTTCTACGGTTAAAGGAGTATGTATGTCCGTTGAGGTCATGAGGTCTGTGATCGACGCTGCCGAGGGCCGCGTGCCCGTCGACACGCTGTTTGCCAATGCGCAGATTGTCGACGTGTACGGTCAGCGCGTGGCGCCCGGTAGCGTTGCCGTCAAGGACGGCGTAATCGTCGGCGTGCTCTACAACGGGCGCGACGATGCCGCCGGTACCTATGAGGCTGCCGAGGTTATCGACTGCCAGGGTCGCTATCTCGCCCCCGGTTTTATCGACGGACATCTGCACATTGAGTCCTCGAACATCCGCCCCGCCGAGTATGCGCGCATGGCGGCGACGCGCGGTACCACCACCGCCATTGCCGACAGCCACGAGATTGCCAATGTTGCCGGTCTCGATGGCTTGCGCTTTATGATTGAGGACGGCCGCCGTACACCCATCTCCATCAAGTACATGATGCCTTCGTGCGTGCCCGCGCTGCCCGATGAGCAAGCGGGCGCTGTGATTACCGCCGCTGACATGCAGGCGTTTTTTGCCGAGCATCCGGGCGACGTTTTTGGCCTGGGCGAGATGATGAACCTGCCGGGTGTCTTTATGGCCGATCCTGAGACCTGTGCTCGCATCGATGCTGCCAACCAGACGCCGTCCAAGCAGGTCGACGGCCATGCGCCGCTCGTTGCCGGCAAGGACCTCAATGCCTATGCCGCGGCGGGCATTATCGCCGACCATGAGTCGACGATTCCCGAGGAGGCGCTCGACAAGCTGTCTCGTGGCATGTACGTGATGCTGCGCGAGGGCACCTGCAGCCATGACCTGGCCAACCTGTCGCCGATGCTGCTGGAGAATCCCGCGCGCGCCCGCCGCTGTTGCTTTGCGACTGACGACCGCGCCCCTTCCGATGCGCTTGCGACCGGCATGATCGACAATGCCTGTCGCGTGGCTATCGAGGCCGGTATCGACCCCGTGGTTGCCATCTCTATGGCGTCCCTCTCCACGGCCGAGGCGTTTGGCCTGGACCACGGTTGCCGCGACCCGCACGAGCTGCGTGGCGCCATCGCCCCGGGCAAGCGTGCCGACCTGCTGGTACTCAACGACCTGACGTTTGCCACGGCTCCGCATCGCGTATATGCCGCCGGTGCTCTGGTGGCGCAGGACGGCACCTTCGTGGGCGAGATCGCACCCGAGATGGCCGAGGTTGCGGCCCTTGCCGATGAGCTGCGTGCTTCCGTTAAGCTGCCGAAGCTATCGCTTGACGTGTTCGACTATGCCTTTAAGCCGGGCGAGGCCGTGATCGACGTGGTGCCGGGCAAGGCCATCACGGGCATGGCTCGTCCCGAGAATGCCGAGGGCCTGCGCCGCATTATGCTGATCGAGCGCCACGGCCGCGGCTTGTCACTGCAGGCCGAGGGGGCCGACGGTGATGGCCCTGCGGGCCTGGGTCTTGTTGGCAAGCACATTGGTCGCGGCTGGGTGCGTGGCTTTACCATTACGGGCGGTGCCATCGCCTCGACGATCGGCCACGACTCGCACAACGTGTGCGTGGTGGGCGACAACGCGGCCGATATGATGGCTGCCGTTGAGGCCGTGGGCCAGGGCGGCCACGTGCTGGTGCGTAACGGCGAGGTCGTGGCGCGCATTCCGCTGGCGCTCGGTGGCCTTATGAGCGAAGGCACGGCCGAGGACGTTGCCGCGCAGCACGACGACTTTATGGTCAAGGCACGCGCCATGGGTATTGAGCCGCCGCTCGACCCCATCATGGGCATCATCTTCCTGCCCCTGCCGGTTATCCCGACGCTCCGCATCCGCCCCGAGGGCATGTTCGACGTTACAACCTTCACCTACGCGGACTAGTCATCGGGGTGGCGTGTCGCCTGACGCCGCGACCGTGAGACCTCTGGCATGTGTGAGCTATTTGCCAGGTCCTTGTAACGTTTACGCCCGCGGAGTCTTATTTGAGCTCCCTTTGGGTACGTTGGAATCGGATACACGTTCGATTCCAACAAGCCCGAAGGGAGCTTTTCTATGTTTAAACTGATTGCATCCGATATGGACGGCACGCTGCTTGACGAAAACGGCCAGGTGCCTCCCGAGACCTACGAACTGATTCTGGCGCTACACGAGCATGGCGTGCATTTCGCCGCATCGTCAGGTCGTCGCTACGATCGCCTGTGCGAGTTCTTTGCGCCCGTTCGCGACAAGATGGACTTTGTCGCCGCTAACGGCGCCCAAGTCTACGCCGACGGTAAGATGGTAGACCGTGAGGTGTATTCCCACCTGGCGATTCGAAGGCTCGCTCAAGCCGTCAGGACGTTTCCCAATCTGCATCTTGCGCTCTTTGACCGAACCAAGTCCTTCCTGCTCGATGACGAGTGCAAGTTCGTGCGTGAGGTCGATAAGGACCTTCCCAATGCCGAGCGTATTTGGGAGCTGCCCGATCCCAGCGTAAATATCATCAAAGCGAGTATCTTTTGCGACGACAGTGCGGTTATGGACAGTGCGTACGTGCTACAGCGCGAACTTGGTCAGCTCTTTACTTTTGCTCCCTCGGGTAATGCCTGGATCGATGCCATGCAGCCCGGTGTGTCGAAGGCCTCGGGCATCGCGCAGCTCGCGGAGCATTACGGCATTGGACGCGACGAGGTCATGGCGTTTGGCGACTCGATGAACGACTACGAGATCATTCGCTTTGTCGGCACGGGTTGTGCGATGGAAAACGCGCGCCCCGCGCTCAAGGCGGTGGCCGATCGCGTCGTGGGTTGCAACCGCGATCACGCTGTCCAGCAAGAACTCCGTCGTGTGCTGGAGAGCCTCGCTTAATCCGGCAGATGGGGACGTTCCTTTTCTGCCGACAGTGGGGGACAGTCCTTGCAGCTTTTTGCGAAGAGTGTCCCCAGTGACTAGTCGTTTAAGAACGTCCCCAATGACTGACCAATGACTAGGCGAGGGCGGCCATGATGGTGCGGGCGACGCCGTCGTGGTCGTTGTCGTATTCGGTGATGGCGTCGGCGGCCTCGCGATCTTCGGGCTCGGCGTTGATCATGGCCATGCCATGGCCCGCTGCCTGCAGCATGGGGATGTCGTTGATGTTGTCGCCGAACGCCCAGGCGTCGGCGAGACGCTCGCCCAGATGCTCACACAGCCACGTGAGGGCCGTTCCCTTGGTGGCGCCTTCGCCCATAACCTCGATATTCATGGCGTACGAACGCGTGACCTCAATGCCTCCGAGCGTGTCGAGCGCCGCCGCGATGGCGTCGCGATCGGTGGGGTCGTGCCAGTACATAGCGATGCGTTCGAGTGTCTCGACCTCGTCGATTTTGCTGTCGATATTCATGTCGATCGGCGTTCGTGTGCGCTTGAGCGAAGCCGCGATGTGGGGGTCGCCGCCACAGAACTCATCCAGACGCCCGTATAGCGAGCGGGGGAGGAAGCACTGCCCATCCGCGAAGATATCGAAGGTCACATCGTGGCCGGCGGCAATGCGATGGATGCGGCGGGCAATGCCACGGTCGAGCGGACGGCTCAAGATGCACGTGGCGCGCGAGGCGTCGGTGGGCGTATCCTCGTCGAGCTGCCAGACGCTGGCGCCGTTGGCACAGACCGCGTAGTGCACGGCGGGATGGGCGAGAATGGGCTCAAAGATGCCCGACAGTGGACGTCCCGTGCAGGGAACAAACTCGATGCCACGACGTGCGAGCTCGTCGAGCATCGCCCAGGTGGCATCGCTCATTTGCTTATCGCTCGTCAGCAGCGTCCCATCCATATCGGAAAACACAATCATTTGATGCAGCCCTTTCTACTGGCATAAAAAGCGTGGCCGAGGGCGATGATGCCCTGGCCACGCTCGGGTTCTATAACGGTCCGCGTCCTAGCGATCGGCGAGCGGCTTGTACTCCAGCGGCTCGATCACCGGACGATAGGCCGGGCGAATAATACGGTGCGCGCAGAAGAGCTCTTCCATGCGGTGTGCCGACCAGCCGGCCATGCGGGCGACGGCGAATAGCGGCGTAAAAAGCGTCTCGGGCACGCCGAGCATCTTGTAGATAAAGCCTGTGTACAGGTCGATGTTGGCGCAGATGGGCTTGGTCATGCCGTGGTCGCGCATCACCTGCGGTGCCAGGCGCTCAATGCGCTCGATGAGCGCGAACTCCTCGCCCAAGTCCTTCTTGGCGGCAAGCGAGCGCGCGTAACGGCGGCAGACCTCGGCGCGCGGGTCGCTGAGCGTATAGACGGCGTGGCCCATGCCGTAGATGAGGCCGGTGCCGTCGAAGGCCTGCTTGTCGAGGATCTTGCCCAGGTAGGCCGCGACCTCGTCCTCGTCCTCCCAATTGGAGACATGCGCACGGATGTCCTCGTGCATGGACACGACCTTGGCGTTGGCGCCGCCGTGGCGCGGGCCCTTGAGCGAGCCGATGGCCGCGGCGTAGGCGGAATACGGGTCGGTGGCCGAGGAGGACAGCACGCGGCAGGCAAACGTGGAGTTGTTGCCGCCGCCGTGCTCTGCATGCAGCATGAGCATCACGTCGAGCAGCATGGCCTCATCGCGGGTGAACGCCATACCGCCGCGGAGCACCTGTAGGATGGTCTCGGCGGTGGAGAGGCCGGGCGTGGGGTGCGGCACGTGAACCTCGGAGCCGCGAAGCTTGGCAATCGAGGCCATGTGTGCGAAGGCGGCGATGCGCGGGAGACGTGCAAGCATGGAAATAGCCACGTCGATCTCATGCTCGGGCGTAATCACGTCGGGCTCGGCATCGAAGGCGTAGAGCAGCAGCACGGCGCGCTGGAGCACGTTCATGATGCTCGACGACACCGTGGTCATGGGGAACTCTTTGACGTATTCGTCGCTCAGATGCCTAAAGGCGCCCAAGCGCTCGCAAAAACCGTCGAGCTCCTCTTTGTTGGGCAGCGAGCCCGTGATAAGCAGATAGGCGACTTCTTCGTAGCCATAGCGATTCTCGGCCTGGGCATTGTTGACCAGATCCTCGATGCTGTAGCCGCGAAGCGTGAGCTTGCCCTGATCGGGCACGACCTTTCCGTCGACCTTGTTGTAGCCGTGCACATCCGAGATACGAGTGAGGCCCGCGACCACGCCCGAGCCGTCGGCATTGCGCAGGCCGCGCTTGACATTGTGCTCGACAAACAGGCCCTCGTCATAAGGGTCGGTCGGCAGGCCGTGGTAGAGGTTTTCGCTCTCAGGCGAAATCTGGCGGCTTGCTTCGTAATCCAGAACCAGGCGGCTCAAGTGGTCATCGAAGCGGTAATAGATTTTCTTGGCGTCGTAGGCCATGCGCGCTCCTCTCCGGGCCGCATCGGGGTGACTTGCATGGGCATGCGCGCGTCAGGCTATCCCCAGCGGCTTGTTCGCTACAGGCGGTACATAAAGTTAAAGACGTCCTCGCGCTGGATAGACACATTGACGCCCGAAAGCTCGCCGGCCTCGGCCAGGGCCTTCTGCAGCTCGGCAAAGTCGAGCTTGGACTCGGCGGTGTCGGCCAGCATGGTCATGGTGAAGATGTCCTCGATAATGGACTGCGTAATGTCGCGGATGTCGACGTTGGCCTCGCCCAGAACGCGGGTGACGCCGGCGACGATGCCGGGGCGGTTCTTGCCAAGGACGGTGATGACGATGCGGGAGGACGAGATCTCGGCCATGGGAAACCCTTTCGCGTGGTTGCGGCGCGCGCGGGGCGCTCCGCTACGGTACAGTGTTCATCATTGTACCTGTCTGGCGCCAAAAGGGGTGCGCTTACAGCGGCGTTACACGTCTGCAACATGAGCGTGAGGGGGCAGGCCGCATGGGGAAGAGCCGTCTGGCGCGCGTCCAGCTCGTGTTGGGTTGATTTCCGAACTCAGCCGAACACATCGAGCGGATAGGCCGTTCCCGCAGTCAGCCGAACGCCTCCGACCGCTGATTCCAAACTGAAAACGGGGGGCATCCCCCACTATTCGGTGGGGGATACCGCTCCGCGGCGCATGCCGCGGGCGGCGCCCCTATCGGACCACCGTGACCTCAGTTGGGATGGGCCCAGCACCGCGGCGTACTCGGTGGGGTAGAGCCGACTGATCGTCTTCACGTCGCGTATGACGATATTTCGGTCGTCCGGCTCGGTGACGCCGTAGCCGAACGCCTGGAGCGTCTCGATGGACTCCTGGATTCTCTGCTGGAACATGGGTCCCGGATCGACCCTCGGCCCGAGGTACCCGCGCCAGAGGCACGGCGAGACACGCAGCATGTTATGGATTTTGGAGATTGGCTCGATGTCGGCGTAGACGTTGAGCGTCGCCATGGCGTCCTTGTGCCCGAGGATCGATTGGAGCGCCTTGATATCGCCGCCCTGGCGGATCCACTGCGTGGCGAACGTGTGGCGCAGGCCGTGGAACGTGATCAGCTCGTCGTTGGTGCCCATGAGGCCGTTGGTCTCCGAGAACGTCTTGAACGCCCTGCGGATATAGCTCGCCGTCGCGAAGGCCGCGCCCGGCTCCGACAGGATGTAGCAGTTCCCGATCTCGACCGCCCCGGTAAGGTTGCGCGAGCGCAGCTTCCCGCGGTCGATCTCGTGGATCTCCTTCAGGAAGGGGAGCAGGCCGACCGGGTCGATGGGGATGCCCCTGGCGTCATGGGTCTTGGTGTCCTTGATGAACGAACCCATCCCCTTCGCGTACGCCACCGAGTGCCTGATCGAGATCAGGCCCGTCTCGAAATCCACATCGCACCACCGAAGGCCGCAGACCTCGCCGATTCGCATCCCCGTGTGCAGGGCGAGTACGACCGCCCCCTAATCCTCGGCGGACCAATCGAGTCCGAACTCCTTTCGGGCATCCTCTTCGCTCATGACTTCGAGAAGGTCTCCGGGTTGGCAACGAAGGGCGAGGCATAGCTGCTCGAGTGTGTTGAAGCGAATGCCGCGAATATGCCCTTTTTTTATACGGGACAGGTTCACGGGCGTGGTTCCAATCCTTTCGGCAAGTTCGTTCGAGGAAATCTTTCGCTCGGCCATGATCTTGTCGAGGCGAACAATTACGGGCATGGCGTTTCCTTACGCAATCTCGTCGGAGTCGAGGTACAGCTCTCGGGCGTACAAGAAGAGCTGGGAAAGCATGAGCAAGACGATGCCGAGAACCAGAGAGGTCCAGTCGAATGATGAAGCGATCTCTTGGGCGCCGACGGCCCCCTCGCCGCCAAACATCGAAACGGAGGTTTCGAGTGAGCCGGCGTAGAAGCTGGTGGCAGCTTGAACAACGAAGAGAATGCCGAGCACCTTCAAGCATGTCGCAGACCCTTTCTTGAAGGGGTCTCCGCTCTTGATCGTCCACACGAGAACGGCGCTGAGGATGGTCGTGGCGATACCGATGACGGCAGGGGCCAATGTCGAGATCGCAAGGGCTGGATACGCGGGGGAGTCTGCAATTACAGGGTTGTCGAGCACTTCGATTGCTGGCTTTAAGGAGAACGCCACTTGTGCGATGGCGGTGACGCAAAGGGCCGCAGAGGCTATCGCACATGCGATGCGGAAGGAATGAAGCCGGGGAGTGCGATTGTCGTAACTCATAATAACCTCCGAAGAATTTAAAAACCTCAGGTTACTTTTTAACAGTTTATGTTAAATTGATTTTGCCGGCAAGTAATCATAGCATGCTGCAACCGAAACCCCTCTAGATTGGAGAGGATTATGTTCAGTACTGTTAAGTCGTGTAAGCTCTTGGTTTTCCTCGGCCTCGCTCTTTGTCTGTTGCTGCCGGGAGCCCCCGCTTTTGCGGATACCCCGATGCCTCCTTCCCAGGAGAGCAGCCAGTGTGCCCTCGTTGAGCCCCTCGGGTATACGGACGACGTCGTCGATACCTACTGGAGCTACAGCTGTCCTCGCGGCGTGAGCGGGCACAGCATCTCGATGTTCAACATCTCTTACAAGACGATCTCCTACCGAAATGGCTATCGCCGATCCGCGCATCATAGGGAATCCCGCCTCGCTGCAATGTGTTCCTGTGGTGTTCTTGGCACAACTGATAAATGGCAATTTGTCTATAGCACCTACTAGATGCGAGGAGGGGCCGAGCATTTTGTTCGGCCCCTCTGTTCCGACTGGATGAGGTTAAGGTTGGCGATGAATATGCTCAAAATCTCGAAGGCAATCTTTAGGTCGCTCCTCTCCTCCAGGTCGCTCTGTGTTGCCGTTGTTGCGTTGATGGTTCTTTGTGCTCTGCCCGTCTTCAGGAGCGCGGCTGGCATCGACGGACGGGTTGAATACCTCGAGTCGGGAATAACCCGTGTTGAGCAGGAATTGTCAGCATCCTATGCGGATGCGCTTGTGAATGCGGGGGAGGAGGGCGTCTATACCTCTTCATCAAGCATGCCCGCGCTTCTGTACCCTCTTGCCGCGGGGCGTCTTGTCTTGGCGCCGCTCTCTCCTCTGCTTCCGTTTCTGCAGGTATCGGATGGAGCGTACTCCTTTTATGACGGATCGAAGGAGTACTTGCTATGGGCCGCAACGGCCGTTGCCGTCTCGTTCCTTGCCGCGCGTCTTAACAAACGTGAAAAACTCATCATCCAGGCACCGATGGGTGAGCTGGGCAGGCTTGTTGCATCGAGCGTATGGGCGAGTGTTTTTGCGATGCTTGCCGTCTTCGCCGTCAATCTTCCAGGGATAATCGCCGCACTTGTGAAGAATGGCCCGGGCTCGCTGTTCTATCCGATAGGCTACGTTCAATATGCGACTCCGGTTATCAAACCGGCTTGGCTGGTGTTCGCACAGACGGCCATCTTGCAATTCTTGGTGGCGGCGTTCATCTCGCTCGTCGTTCACCTTGCCGTGAAGATTGCCAATAACCCTACGCTTGGAATCGTGTTCGTATGTGCCCTGATGGGGGCGACGATGGTTCCCGGGTATTACGGAAGATCCATCGCTTTACGTGAGTTCGCCCTGTTGAATCCCCTTACGTATGCGAACACTGAGTTGACCGTCGGCGCCTATAGCCCGTACCCGACAACGCAGATAGTGAATCTGCCTGGACTTTGCTTCGAGCGTGGCGCGATTACCCTCGTATGCGCAATCGGGATCGAGGTGCTGGCAATTAGCCTGCTTTGCGTTGCTGGAAAGAGCGGCTGCGCGCGCCCGATGTCCCCGATTTGTCTTGAGAGAGGTTCCTTCACCGCATCGAGAACGACAGCCCGTTCGAGCGCTTGTACCTCCGCCGTTGCATACGTAAGAACGATGGGGAAGCTGCTCCTGCATTCTCCTGCCCTCGCCGTATGCGCGATTGCAATGTCGACGGCGATGCTGGCCCCGGCTCTGGTCGAGGTGTTTCCTGACGCTGGTGACGTTTCCGCTGTTCGGTATAGGGATGGGGAGCTCCGTTCAATAGATCGGTATCTAGAGCAGGACGTTGCGAATATGGACGTCGAGGGCAAAGCGGCCCTGGAAGGCATGCGAGATGCTCTTTCGGGTTTCGTGTACGCGCCCACGCCTGCGGAGGGGTTTCGAAGCCTTGCGACGTACGAGCGCGCTCGAGGCGAGCTGGGCGCGGCAGATGCGACCCTCCTGCAATCGATCGGAATCGAGCCGGAGACTCCTTCTCGTGCGGAGGCGCGCGCCCTTCTGCTCGAGTCGATCGCGAGCTTGCCGGACCCCAAGGTTTACGAGTTAAGTACGAAGATGCCCCCATTAATCCTCCTTTCCTATCTCCAGGCAGCGCTTCCTTCCTTGTTTTGGCTGTTGCCCGTGGTTGTCACATCGCTTGCGTGCACCTACCTGCGGTGCCGTTCCCTTCTGGTTTTCCAAGTCCCCGCAACAGCGCATGTGCGTTTTCTGACGGCTGTTGCGCTGTCTCTCCTGCTTGGCTTGGCGCTGCTTTTGGTGTCGATGGTTCCCGCTGCGGTTGTGTCCTTGATTAAGAACGGTGCGGGTGGATCGGAGTATCCCGTCGCTCTCATTCGGGCGGGAGCTTCGACAACGTCCATGGTGGGGGAGGCGGTGTTGTGCAGCATTCCGTTGCTGGTCATGGCATACGGCGTGATTTCCGTCGTCGCTGCGTTGACAGCAGCGATTAGCCGCAACCCCGTTGTCACCGGAGTGGTTTGCGCGGTTCTCTTGGTGTTGGGTTCGTTGAGCGCTCATGTTGAAAGCGCGGGCATGGGCGTCGCGCTGCTGGCTCCATTCGCCTCGTTTGATCCCGCTTCCCAGGTGGGGACGATTGGGTTCCTTGGGCGAGGGACGAACGCGATGCCTTTTGGAGAGGTCGTCGGCGCATCGGTCGCTCTGCTGGTGGTCTTGGGCGCCGTATCTCCGTTGATGGTGCGCCTGAGTGTTCCAAAGATCGAAAGGGGATGATCTCGATGATTGGCCTTCAAACGCTGACGATCTCTTATGGAAAGAAGGTACTCGTAGATTCGGTGGACGCTGAGTTTGCCCCGGGTACGGTCTACGGTCTCGTCGCTCCGAACGGGCATGGAAAGACGACGTTGCTGCGGGCGATGGCAGGTTTGCCGGGTCCTCGCGTGGACGGGAGCATCGTTCTGGATGAGGCGCAGGGCACGGGTACAAGAGAGGTCCGTTCTATGATCTTCTACGCACCTGGTGAGGGGACGCTGCTGTATCCCGGATTGCGTGCGGAAGATCACCTCAAGATGGTTTGCGATATGTGGCCACATGCTCGCGATATCGAAGTGATAGTGGAACAAACGCAGATAGGCGAGTTCGCGAAGATGAGGATCCGTACTCTGAGCCAGGGCATGAAGCAGCAGCTTACCCTGGCGATTGCGTATGCGACGGGTGCGCGGTACCTTCTATTAGATGAGCCCATGAACGCGCTCGACCCCAGCAGGGTGGACTTGCATTCAGAGATCCTCAGGAAGCTGGCCGATTCTGGTACGTGCATCATCATGTCATCCCACATCTTGGATTCGGTCGATAGGCAGTGCGATGAGATTCTGTTTTTGAAGGATGGGAGGCTCATTAGAAGCATCCCGCAAGATGATACTGCGCCGAAGTCTCGTGGATCCCATTTCGCAAAGCCTGCCGGACGCGCCGAGGGTGCGCTAAGCACGTATCGGCGACTCTACGAAAAGGGCGGGTAGAAATGCAAGTTAAAAATCTATGTGGTCAATATGATACCGTTGAACCCGCGTATCAATACCGCTCAGCCATTTGCCTCGCCCCCGTCGCACGTATCTTCATTCGGTCTGTCATTAATTAAACTAACGATGCTTTGAGAAATGTAGGTGCTTCTAAATGTACTGTCGACTTCTTCTCAAACTAATCCTAAGAGACAGGGCCGTATGGATCTCTACGCTCGTTCTTGCCGCAGCCTTCTCCGTCCCCATCGCGTTCAATTCACCCATCTTCGGCCCCTTCTTTATGAAGCAGGGCATGCAGAGCTTTGTCGACGCATTCAATACGCGCGCAACCCAAGCCAACGGCAATATGAACGAGCGAGGAATCATCACGTTATCAGGGGCAATTTTGAGAAAGGAGATGTTTTCTATCCAAGACGTCCGTTAGGAGGACACAATGAAGAAAATCGTCGAAACCGGGATCACCAGGCGAGCCGCTATCGCCGCAGCGGCGGTTGGAGGAATCTCCCTACTGATGCCAAAAGGGGTGTTAGCGGCGGAATTTCAAACACTTGATCAGAATCGAATCGACTATTTCGTTCGCCCCGACCTCACTGAAAACCAGTTTGACGCGATGCTCCGCGAACGCGCGGAGGAAGAAGCTGCGCAAATCATCGAGCAAGCCCTCGCCGGGTACGATGGCGACGCACGAGCCGGGGGACGTCCGACCTACGACACGGTATACGGCAGCGTGGTAAACAAGAGCACTGGATGGCATGACGTCGCCGGACAGCCGGCGGGCGGCGTGCAGATATCGGGAGGTGGCTCTATCTTCGTATCACCTTCCGGCGGCGGATCGGTCGGTGTGTCGGTATCCCTTCCCGGAGGAGTTGGCAGCGTGAGCGTTTCCATCCCGAAGGCAAATCGCTCCCTCAGCGTGACGGGGTACGCGGTCAACATTTCCGGATCGGGCTTCTACAAGGCGACGGCGAACGTGACCCACAAGATTCAACCCTACGTCGTCTATGAGACGACGAACGGGGTACGCAGGGTCTACGCAAAGATGGCCACCAACACGTTCTACAGCATGGCTCTCGGCAAGCGCAAAGTAGGCTGACATGAAGACCGGCTCCGCCAAAATACCCATTGCGCTGGCGTTATTGGTCGCGATAGCCGCAATCGCAGTCTCTGCCGTATCCATAAAAGATGCGAACACCTTGAAACATGGCATTTCCGAAGGGTTCCGCCTAGACGGAGTGTACCGAGACCACGAGACCGGCTTAACCCAGCTCTCCTTCCTTGGGGAAGACGAAAACAGGTGGCAAATCGTCGACAGCAATGGAAATGTGACCGACGGTTCATTTGAGACAACCGGCGATCCGAACATCTTCATGTTGGCCGACCAATCAGGAGATGATTACGGATTTGTCCACCTGGCTTACGCCTCCGCAGACGGAAACCAAGGAAGCCTTTATTTGAACACCGGAACGTCGGTGCTCGAATTTGACAAGGTAACCAGCGGCCCGGCTTTCGTCGTGCCGTAAATGCAAATCGAGTGTCATGAGAGAAGAGGGGACTGGCCTTGCCAGCCCCCTCTTCCTTTTACTGCCCAAGCGGGAATGCTCACCACTGCAGTTCGCGAACGTCAGACGCTTCCTCCGCCCGCGGCACTCGGCCAGGTACATGCTGATGATGACTTGATACGGCACCACTGTACGGGCGGACTCCGCCTTGAAGTAGTCGATGTTCTAGCCGTCGATGTTCATAGTGACGCGGCGGCGCACCTTCCCGATGTAGGGGTTCGGAACGCTGTCGGAGAAGTCGACCTCGGCGGGCATCTCCATAATCTCGTCCTTGCCATTCGTTTCGATAGCTCCAATACTGCCGTCCCTCTGTCCTCGTCGATTTTCTCGCCGAGATTATCCTGATGGTCGAGCCGCCATGCCTCTCGCAATGGCAAACCGTCAGCACCCACGATTCCAGAACGTTGAAATTTGCAACGTTCTACCAGTGCGTGGGTCGTTTTGAAGGTAATTCATGGGACCATTTGTCGGTAATCCGTGGGTCATTTTTCCTCGCGTTGTGCCGAAAAGACCGTGAACCTTTTGTGGGACACGCGGCGCCGTGGTACCATAGCCGAGTTTGTTGTCTTGGTCGGAAACCAAGACGCCTTATGCGCTGATCGGTAACCAGCGCCTGACCAATAAGGAGTCCTACCATGAAGCAGGGTATCCATCCCCAGTATGTCGAGTGCACGGTGACGTGCTCCTGCGGCAACACCTTCAAGACGCACGCTACCGTGTCCGAGATGAAGGTCGAGCTTTGCAACGAGTGCCACCCGTTCTACACCGGCCAGCAGAAGTTCGTCGACACCGGTGGACGCGTCCAGCGCTTCGCCGACAAGTTCGGTGGCGCCGCTGCCGCTCAGCTCAAGAAGGCCGAGGAGGCCAAGGCTGCCAAGGCCGCCAAGGCTGCTGAGGCCGAGGCCGCTCGCAAGGCCGCCGCTGAGGCTAAGGCTGCCGAGAAGGCTAAGCGTGCCGCTAAGTTTGCCGAGGAGGCTGCCAAGCAGGCCGCCGAGGCTCCCGCAGAGGCTCCCGTCGAGGAGGCCGCTGCCGAGGCCGAGACCACCGAGGCTGCTGAGTAAGTAGCTCGCCGCGGAAACACTCGCATTCATGGCATAAGGGCCGCGCATCCGTTTGGGTGCGCGGCCCTTTTCTTTTTATTGGTGCAAGCTAGCCCGTCCCCATTGCGCCAGGTTGGTGCGAAGGGGACGGGCTAGCTTGCACCAAATGGCAGAGAGAGGCAGCGGTTTCCCAGATAAAAGCCGCCAAAATAAACCAGTCCCTTTTTGGCAGGCTGTCGTAGTTATTACGTGGTCGAGCGTGTCGACCGCATAGGCGGCGCCTTGTTTGGCTAAAGTACAAATATCTGTGTTTAACTCGTCCAAGGTTTTATGCCACGGGCGATGGCCAAAAAGGAAAACCACATGGGATTCATGTCAAAGCTGCTGTCCTTTGGATCCGATAAGGACCTCAAGCGCTACTACAAGATCGTCGACCAGATCAACGGTCTTGAGCCCCAGTTTGAGAAGATGACCGAGGAGGAACTCCGCGGCCAGACCGATAAGTTCCGCGAGCGTTACGCCAACGGCGAGTCGCTCGACGACATGCTCCCCGAGGCCTTTGCCACCGTGCGTGAGGCTTCCAAGCGCACCATGGGTATGCGCCACTTTGACGTGCAGCTTATTGGCGCCATGGCACTGCACGAGGGCCACATCGCCGAGATGAAGACCGGCGAAGGTAAGACCCTCGTCTCCACGTTGGCTGGCTATCTCAACGCTATTGCCGGCAAGGGCGTGCACGTCGTTACTGTCAATGATTACCTTGCCAAGCGCGACTCCGAGTGGATGGGCCGCATCTATAAGTACCTGGGCATGACCGTCGGTCTGCTCCAGAACAACATGCCGCTCGAGCTCAAGCGCCCGGCCTATCAGGCCGACATCACCTACGGCACCAACTCCGAGTTCGGCTTTGATTACCTGCGTGACAACATGGTTACCCGTCCCGAGCAGCGCGTGCAACGCGGCCACAACTACGCCATCGTCGACGAGGTTGACTCCATCCTGATCGATGAGGCCCGCACCCCGCTGATCATCTCGGGCGCTGGTACCAAGTCCGCCAGTACCTACAAGGACTTCGCGCGTGCCGTGCGTGGCCTTGAGCGCGGCGAGGACGTGTCGCACGACATGCTCACCGCCACCGAGGACGTCGAGCCCACGGGCGACTATGTCATGGACGAGGCCAAGCACACCATTGCCGCCACTGAGCGCGGCCTTAAGAAAATCGAGCGCCGCCTGGGTATTGATGATATCTATGCCGATCTGTCCGGCCAGCTGGTCAACCACCTGCAGCAGGCGCTGAAGGCCCAGTACATGTTCCACCGCGATAAGCAGTACGTGGTCACCAACGGCGAGGTCAAGATCGTCGACGAGTTCACCGGCCGCATTATGGAAGGCCGCCGTTACTCCGAGGGCCTGCACCAGGCCATCGAGGCCAAAGAGGGTGTGCTCGTGCGCGAGGAGAACCAGACCCTGGCCACCATCACCCTGCAGAACTACTTCCGCCTGTATGACAAGCTCTCCGGTATGACCGGTACGGCACTCACCGAGGACGCCGAGTTCCGCGAGATCTACAAGCTGCCCGTTGAGGTCATTCCTTCCAACAGACCCGTGCAGCGCGTGGACCACGAGGACCTGGTCTACCGCACCATTCAGGCTAAGTACAACGCCGTTGCCGACGACGTTGAGCAGCGCCACGCTAAGGGCCAGCCGGTCCTGGTGGGTACCGTCTCCATCGAGAGCTCCGAGAAGCTGTCGGCCGCCCTTACCAAGCGCGGCATCGCACACGAGGTCCTCAATGCTAAGCACCACGAGCGCGAGGCCCATATCGTTGCGCAGGCTGGTCGCTACGGCGCCGTAACCATCGCTACCAACATGGCCGGCCGCGGTACCGACATCTTGCTGGGCGGTAACCCCGACGAGCTGGTGCGCGAGCGCCTGGAGTACGAAGGCCTGACCATGGAGGACGTAACGCCCGAGCAGCTCGAGCAGTTTAACGCCGAGGCCAAGGAGACCTGCAAGGCCGAGCGTGAGCGCGTGCTTGCCGCCGGTGGCCTGACCGTTATCGGCACCGAGCGCCACGAGTCCCGTCGTATCGACAACCAGCTGCGCGGCCGCTCCGGCCGTCAGGGCGATCCGGGCGAGACCCAGTTCTACCTGTCGCTCGAGGACGACCTCATGCGCCTGTTCGGTGGCGACAGGATGGACCGCGTCTCCAAGATGATGGTCACGGCCGACATGGGCGACGACATGCCCATCCAGCACAAGATCATCTCCAAGGCCGTCGAGAGCGCCCAGCACAAGGTCGAGAGCATCAACTTCTCCATGCGCAAGAGCGTCCTCGAGTACGATGACGTCATGAACAAGCAGCGCCAGGTCATCTACGCCGAGCGCAACAAGATTCTGGACGGCAAGGATCTGACCGACCACATCACCGAGGTCATGCACGACACCGTGTACCGCTGCGTGCAGGAGTTCTGCACCAAGGACAGCCACGAGGGCGAGCGCGATCTCGAGGGCCTGCGCAAGTGGGTCGTGGAGCTCACCGGGCATATCGATACGCCCAAGTTCCCCGACGAGGACTTTGAGGCCCTGGCTGCCGATGTCCTGGCCTACGTCGAGAAGTGCTACAACATGAAGGCCGAGCGCCTGGGTGAGGACCTCATGCGCGAGCTCAACACCCAGGTCATGCTGCGCGTCATCGATACCCGCTGGATGAACTACCTGCAGGAGATGGACTACCTCAAGACCGGTATCGGACTGCGAGGCTTTGGTCAGCGCGACCCGCTGGTCGAGTACAAGACCGAGGCTTATGGTGCCTTCCAGATGCTCGTCGACACCATGTACGAGGATTACCTGCGCACCGTCCTGCGCATCGAGATCAAGGCTGCCCCGCGTGCCGTGGAGCACAAGGAGGAGCCCGCGCTCGAGGGTGCGCACTTCTCCGGTCCTGCCGAGGTCGATGGTGACAACGGCAACTCGGTGCTGCGCAAGCAGGCGCAGGTGCAGGCCCGCACGGCTGTCCAAGGCGGACCGGCTGCCGTTAACAACGGTGGCAAGGTGACGACCTACCGCAAGTCCGAGAGCGATGACCCTTATGTCAACGTGGGCCGCAACGACCTGTGCCCCTGCGGCAGCGGCAAGAAGTTCAAGTACTGCCACGGCAGGAATCGTTAATGGCCGAGGCTTTAGAGGTAACGCCCGCCGAGCTGGACGCGTTTGCGGACCGGCTCGGCGAGGTCGAGTCGTATCTTCATTTGGACGAGAAGCGCACGCGCGTGACCGAGCTCGAGACCAAAAGCGTGGCCCCCGGCTTTTGGGATGACGCCGACGCCGCTCGCGCCACCATGGAGGAGATCGCTCGCGCCAAGGAAGATATCGCTGCCGTGGATACCGCGCGCGGCGAGCTATCTGACGCCCGCGCGGCGCTGGAGCTTGCCGAGGAGATGGGCGACGACCCCGATGCCGCCGCATTGCGCGAGGAGGCTGCCGCTACGGCAGAACGCCTGGCCCGCGCTATCGACGAGCTCGAGCTTTCGAGCTGGTTTACCGGTGAGTTCGATCACGGCGACGCGATTGTGACCATCAAACCCGGACAGGGCGGCCTGGAGGCGCAGGACTGGACCTTCATGCTCTTCAAGATGTACATGAAGTACTGCCAGCGTCGCGGCTGGAAGGTCACCATTAACGACTGCCCCGCAGCCGAGGTCATCGGCATTGATTGCGCGACCTTTACCGTCGAAGGCAAGGATGCTTTTGGCATGCTGCGCGCCGAGGCCGGCGTCCACCGTCTGGTGCGCATTAGCCCCACCGACGACAAGAAGCGCCGCCAGACCACGTTTGCCGGCGTCGAGGTCATCCCCGTGCTGCCTGACGATATCGACATCGAGATCAGTCCCGACGATATCCGCGTGGACGTGTATCACGCGAGCGGCCCGGGCGGACAGGGCGTCAACACCACCGACTCCGCCGTACGCGTGACGCATTTTCCCAGCGGCATCGTTGTCACTTGCCAAAACGAGCGCAGCCAGATTCAAAACAAGGCCGCGTGCATGCAGATTCTCAAGGCCCGTCTGTACGAGATCGAGCTCGAGAAGCGCGCCGAGGCGCTCGACGAGATTCGTGGACCCAAGACCACGATCGGTTTTGGTAACCAGATTCGCAGCTACGTGCTTTACCCGTATCAGATGGTCAAGGACCTGCGCTCGGGTGTGGAGACCAGCAACGTCGAGGCCGTTCTCGACGATGGCGATCTGGATCCGTTTGTGATCGGCTACCATCGCTGGGCAACTGGCAACGCCGATGCGGAGGCCCCGTCTGTCTAAACCCATAGGGTTGGCTTTGGGCAGATGTGGCCAATACGGACCCTGAGCGGGGGTGGTATTTGGTCGGCGAATCGGTAAAATCGAATACAAGAAGAAGCTCAAAGCGCATCCGTTTGGGTGCGCTTTTTTGAGGGAGGCAGCATGGCATATCGTCTGGACATCAAGCGCATTCTTTCGATGAACTTCTTTCGCGATCTGCCCCAGATTATGTTGGGGTGCGCTCTGGCCGCTATTGCGACCGACCTGTTTTTGATTCCCAACGGCCTTGCTGCCGGTGGCGTTACGGGCCTTGCCACCATTATCCAGGCGGTCGGCGCCTCGCATGGCATATCGCTTCCCGTCGGTATCCAGACCATCGTGATGAATGCCTTGCTGCTGCTGGTCGTTATGCGCGAGGGCGGCATGTTCTATGTGGTGCAGACCGCGACGGGCTTTGTGCTGCTGGGCTTTTTCACCGACCTGTTCGCTCCGTTTGTGGCGCCGTTGGCACATGCCGATCTGATGCTGCCCGCTATGTGGGGCGGCATTATCACGGGCATCGGCTACGGCATGGTGCTGCGCGCCGGTGCCAACACCGGCGGCTCCGACACGATCGGCCAGATCATCTCGCGCAATACGTCGCTACCGGTGGGCTCCACCGTCATGGCGATCGATGTTGCCGTGTGCGCGCTGTCGGCCCCGGTCTTCTCGCTCGAAAACGCGCTGTATGCAGGTCTTTCGATGGTGATCAGCGGCTACGTGATCGATGCTGTGGTCGATGGCGGCAACAAGCGTCGTATGGTGCTCATCATCTCGGACAACTTCCCCGATATCGCGGCCGACATCATGTATGGCCTGGGCCGCGGCTGCACCAAGTTAAAGGCGACCGGTATGTATTCGGGCGCCGAGAAGCCGGTGATTATGGTCATCGTGAGCCGTCGAGAGCTCAACACCCTCAAGACAATCGTGCGCGAGCGCGATCCTCACGCCATTGTGACGGTTGCCGATGTTACGGAAACCTTTGGCGAGGGATTCAAGGACATTAACGCGTAGGGCAGGCTGCGCCCCATCCAAAAGACGTTCACATTGATAAACCGTTTCATCAGCGGGTCTGCCTGCTAAATTGCTCAAATAATGATAAAAAGTCTGGTAAAGCCATCAGTTTCCAGCATAATGAATGACGTACGTGCATTGCGGCTGTGTTGGGATTACCTTCTGTGCCGTGCGCATTTTGTCTAATGAGGATGAAAGGAAGGCACAATGAGCGACGAAGAGCTCAAAAAGGTTGCCAACGAGGTAAGGAAGGGCATCGTCACCGGCGTGCACGCTGCCAAGTCCGGCCATCCGGGCGGTTCGCTCGGCGCTGCCGACATCATGACCTATCTGTACTTTGAGGAAATGAACGTCGACCCGGCTGATCCCCACAAGGCCGACCGCGATCGCTTTGTGCTCTCCAAGGGCCACTGTGCTCCGGGTCTGTACGCCGTGCTCGCCGAGCGTGGGTTCTTCCCCAAGGAGGATCTCGAGACGCTGCGCCATATCGGTAGCCACCTGCAGGGCCACCCCAACATGAACGACACCCCGGGCGTCGATATGTCCACCGGCTCGCTGGGCCAGGGCATCTCCGCCGCCGTGGGCATGGCGGTTGCCGCCAAGCACTGGGGCGATGACTATCGCACCTACGCCCTGCTGGGTGATGGCGAGAGCGAGGAAGGCCAGGTCTGGGAGGCCGCCATGTTTGCCGGCAACCAGCAGCTCGATAACCTTTGCGTGATCGTTGACCACAACGGCCTGCAAATCGATGGTCCCGTCGAGGAGGTCAACGACCCCATGCCGCTGGCAGACAAGTTCCGCGCCTTTAAGTTCCACGTGGTGGAGCTTGCCGACGGCAACGATTTCGATCAGATCCGCGCCGCCTTTGCCGAGGCCCGCGCCACCAAGGGCCAGCCGACCGCCATTATCGCCGAGACCATGAAGGGCAAGGGCGTTTCCTTTATGGAGAACCAGGTGGGTTGGCACGGCAAGGCCCCCAACGATGAACAGTTTGAGCAGGCCATGGCAGAGCTCACGGCCGCCGGAGAGGAGCTCTAGGATGGCAGACGTCAAGAAAATCGCCACGCGCGTAAGCTACGGCGAGGCCCTCGTCGAGCTCGCCAACGAGCACGACGACTTTGTGGTCCTCGACGCCGACCTGGCCGCCGCCACGCAGACCGGCAAGTTTAAGGCCGCCTGCCCCGATCGTTTCTTCGATGTGGGTATCGCCGAGAGCAACCTGATGGGTGTTGCCGCCGGTATCGCGACCACCGGCCGCGTTGCCTTTGCGAGCACCTTTGCCATGTTCGCCGCCGGCCGCGCCTTTGAGCAGGTCCGCAACTCCATCGGCTATCCGCATCTCAACGTTAAGATTGGCGCCACGCATGCCGGTATCTCGGTGGGCGAGGACGGCGCCACGCACCAGTGCTGCGAGGATATCGCCCTCATGCGCGTTATCCCTGGCATGACCGTTATCGTTCCCGCCGACGACGTCGAGGCCCGCGCCGTGACGCGCGCCGCCTACGAGTGCGACGGCCCTGTGTACATGCGCTTTGCCCGTCTGGCCTCGCCGGTTATCAACGACCCCGAGAACTATAAGTTCGAGTTGGGCAAGGGCATCGTTATGCGCGAGGGCGCCGACGTTACCATCATTGCCTGTGGTCTGATGGTCGGCGAGGCCCTCGAGGCCGCCGAGCAGCTTGCTGCCGAGGGTATCGACGCCGAGGTCATCAACATGCACACCATCAAGCCCATCGACGCCGACCTGATCGTCAAGAGCGCCACCAAGACCGGCCACGTCGTGACCGTCGAGGAGCACTCCGTGATCGGTGGTCTGGGCAGCGCCGTTGCCGATGTCCTGTGCGAGCAGTGCCCGACGCCGCTCAAGAAGATTGGCGTTAACGACACCTTTGGCGAGTCCGGCCCGGGTGCAGAGCTCCTGCACAAGTACGGCCTGGACGCCGCCAACATCGTGGCGACCACCAAGGAGTTCTTGGCATAAGGCAAGGCGAGGCAAAGTATCGCTTCAGCAACCGTATGCAATCCATAGCAGGGGCGTCCTCAAAGAGGACGCCCCTGTTTTTTGTCGGCAACAAACAAATTAGGCCCGCACCAAGCAAGGGCTTTCTCCGGGAAACGGGCCCAGACCAGCAAAGTGCAATTCAGACCCTTCCAACTTTGTATATGCAGCACCGTAAGATAAACGCGGCGGCCCCTTAGTAGCCGCAGGCCGCGCGTAGGGTTACCTCCCAAATCTTTCCGCAGGACGGAGGAGCCCCGCCGCACGTAGTGCGCAGCGGGGGCTCCGACATGTCCGAGGACGATTTGGGAGGTAACCCTACGCGCGGCCGGTGAGACCAAACCCCGCCATGCTTCTTATGTGCAGCAAAGCTAATGCTGCTAAAATACAAAGCGCTCATGTAGTTTAAACGCACGACGATAAGGAGCACCAGTGGGTAACCACTTCCGTACCTCCGGTGCGGGCGATGATGCCCCCAAGACGCAGACAGGCGTCCAGGGCAGTCGTTTCGCCACTCCGGATTCAGAGGGCCAGCCTGTTGCTCAGGCCCCCGCTCAGCCGGCAGATCAGGCACAGCCGGCATCCGATCCCTTTGCCTACAATCCCACCAGCGATGTCGCGCTTTCCGGCACGGCGGGTTTTGAGCCCGTTCAGGCCGTGACCGCTCGCGTGGAGCAGCCTCAGGCTGGCGCCGCCACGCCGCAGCCTACCATGGCCGGCATTCCCGACCCCATGGCCCCTGCGACGCCGGTTCCTCAGCCTGCGCAGTCCGGCCTCTTTGCCGCTATTCCCGACCCCACGCAGCCTGCTGCCCCGGTGGTCAAGAGCGATCAGGCAGCCGAGGTCGCAAGCCTCGATAACGCGCTCAACAATCCCGATTTTACGTCGGTGTTTGCGCCCATCGATCCGCAGGCCAGCCGCAAGAAGATGGCCAAGCAGGCCGGTGTCGAGCCCGTCATCCTTATGGAGCATGTCACCAAGATCTATCCGGCACAGCCCAACAAGCCCGCGCTCGACGATATCAACATCGAGATCTATCCGGGCGAGTTCGTCTTCCTGGTCGGTCACTCCGGCTCGGGTAAGACCACGCTGCTATCGACGCTCAACCGCGACGTCAAGCCGACGAGTGGCCGCATCCTGGTTGCCGGTCAGGACCTCATGAAGATCAAGAACCGCAAGGTTCCGTTCCTGCGCCGCCAGATTGGCGCCGTGTTCCAGGACTTTAAGCTTCTGCCGCAAAAGACCGCCTACGAAAACGTGGCGTTTGCCCTGCAGTGCATCGGCAAGCCCAAGGGCGTCATTCGCAGTCAGGTGCCCGAGGTGCTGCGCCTGGTCGGTCTGGCCGATCAGATGGACTCGCTGCCCGACCAGCTTTCCGGTGGCGAGCAGCAGCGCGTTGCCGTCGCCCGCGCTATGGTCAACCGTCCGCCGCTGCTGATCTGCGACGAGCCGACGGGCAACCTCGACCCGGCGATCTCGCTGGGCATCATGAAGCTGCTCGAGCGTATTAACCGCACCGGCACCACCGTGATCGTCGCCACGCACGACCGCGAGATGGTCGATAGCATGCACCGTCGCGTGATCGCCCTCGAGGGCGGCCACGTTATCCGCGACCAGGAGAGGGGAGGTTACGGCAACTATGGCACCAACTAACGTGGGCTACTCCTTCAAAGAGGCAATCAGCCACTTCTTCCGTAACTGGACTACCTCGCTCGGCGCCGTCATCACGATTTTCCTTTCGCTGTTTATCATCGGTCTGTTCATTATGGGCTCCGCGATGCTGAACTCCGTGATCGGCACCGTCGAGGATCAGGTTGTTATCAACGCATTCATCAGCGATGATGCCGACCAAGCGGACGTCCAGGCCTTTGAGGCCGAGCTCAAGACGTGGAGTAACGTCAAGTCCGTGACCTATAAGGATAAGGACGACGCGCTGGCCGAGTATACGAGCAAGATGTCGGGCAACGCCGATGCCACCATGAGTGCGCTCGACGGCCAGAACCCGCTTCCGGCCTCGTTCGCGATTGAGATGGACGATCCGTCTCAGGTCGAAAGCACGGCCAAGAAGCTCAAGAAGAATGCCGATTTCCAGAAGATCGCGGATGACGGCGACGTCAACGCGAGCGTGCTGTACGGCCAGGAGGAAGTGAGCCGCCTGTTCCAGGTGACCAACTACATCCGCATCGCCGCCGTGGTGCTCGTTGGCCTTCTGACCTTTATCGCATTCATCTTCATCAACAACACGATTCGCCTGTCCATCACGGCGCGTCGTCGTGAGATTGCGATTATGCGTCTGGTCGGCGCCAGCAACGGCTTCATTCGTGGCCCGTTTATCACCGAGGGCGTACTGCAGGCCATTTTGGGCTCGCTGCTTTCCATCGGTGTTCTGGAGCTGCTGCGTAATCTGATGATTCCGCGTCTGCAGGAGAGCATCGGCTGGATGTCGTTTGCCCTGCCGATGCAGTACTACCTGGTGACCTATGCTGCGCTGATTCTGGTCGGCGTGATTATCGGTCTCTTTGGTTCTGCCATCGCCATGCGCCGCTACCTGCGCGTGTAGGCATGCCTGGAATTCACCCCTTCCAACGGGTCGTCTCTTATGGGGCGACCCGTTTTTTGATCCCTAGGGAAAGGCAGGATTGCGGATCATCGTGGCGCTGGTCTATCTATGTGATCCGTTTTCCTCCGCCCCCTAAGGACCATTTGGGTAGACTCTTGGGGTGTAAACGACCATCGATAGTTAGGAGGCGCCATGGGGCGCAATAATAAGCATAAGCGTGGAGCTCGCAATAAGCGCGGGCCGGTGCGCAGCGAACGCCGTCCGAGCCTGACCGGACGCGTGCAGCTCCATGAGCATAGCGCCTACGTTGTAACCGAAAACGGCGACTACAAGGTCATGGGTCGCGGTAAGCGCGAGATCATGGATGGAGATACCGTTGCCGTGAGCATTAAGAACAGCCCACACGGTGAACGGCGCGCCGTGATCGAAGGCGTGGTTGAGCGCGCAGCCATAAGCGTGGTGGGCACGTACCAGACCGCCGGTCCGCTTGGTGTGATCGAGCCGCTCGATTCGCGTCTGAAGGCCGACTTCTTCATTCTGCCCGAGGATACCTCGGCGGATTGTCTGGGCGTCCACCCGGGTGATGCCGTTGTCGCGCGCATTTTGACCTACCCGACGCGCCTGGAATCGGGCACCGTGACGATCGAGCGCCGCATTGGCGGAGATGACGCGCCCGATTTGGGCGTTCAATATGTGATGGCGCGTTACGGCTATACCGATAGCTATCCCGAGGCCGCGCTGGACGACGCCGAGGAACTTTCGCTCGATGTGACCGCGGCGCTTAAAGATCCGCTTCGCCGCGACCTGCGCGACCGCTTTGTCATCACGATCGACCCGGTCGACGCGCGTGACTTTGACGATGCCATTTCGCTGGAGCGCACACCCGGGGGCGGCTACAAACTGGGTGTGCATATCGCTGACGTTTCTCACTATGTGGCTTGGAACGGGCATATCGATCTTGAGGCTCGCCATCGTACGACATCGGTGTATCTGGCCGATCGCGTGCTTCCCATGCTGCCCGAACGCCTGTCCTGTGACCTGTGCTCGCTTCGCCCTGACGAGGACCGTCTGGCGTTTACCGTTGACATTGAGCTCGATGCGCAGGGCCGCGTTCGCCATTACGATCCGTACCCCAGCGTGATTCGTTCGCGTGTGCGCATGGATTATGACGGCGCCGAGGCGCTGCTGGTGCGTGCCGGCGCGGTTGAGTATTCGGTGCTGGAGGGTGCGGCCGAGGATGTTGCGGCTGCCGAGACCTCGCGCGAGGAAGCGCTTGAGCGCGGTCTTGCGTGCGAGGAGGCCGCTCGCGGCTGCAACGTCGATCTCGGCGATTTCCTTGTCGCCGCCAACGAACTCGCCGAACTTCGCCGTCGCATTCGTCGCGCCCGCGGCTCAGTCGATTTTGACACGGCCGAGATCCGCGCTCTATTGGATGAGGACGGAGTACCCATGCAGATTGTCGCGCGTGAGCGTTCGTGTGCTACGTCGCTTATCGAGGAAGCCATGCTGCTCGCCAACGAGTGCGTTGCAGAGTGGCTGGCAGACCGTGATATCGAGGCCTGCTATCGCGTGCATGAGGATCCGAGCCCCGATAGCCTGCACGGTGCCGCCGTTGCGCTGGCGCAGCTCGGCATCATCGACGATCGCCGTGCTGCCGGTATTGCCCTGGGGAGTCCCGATGAACTACAGGCTGCAGTTGATGCTGCCGCCGGTACGGCCAACGCACCGCTCGTCAACACGCTGCTTCTGCGCAGCATGCAGCGCGCGCTGTACAAACCGCGTAACGAGGGCCACTTTGCGCTCGCCGCGCCGTGCTACTGTCACTTTACGAGTCCCATCCGTCGCTACCCCGATCTGGTGGTGCACCGCGTGCTCAAACTGCAGTTGGCATACGAACAGCTGGGTGGAAAAGACGCCTTAGTGCGTACGCCCAGGCTGATCGGAAAAGGCCGGGAGTCGCTTCCGCGCATTCTGCCGCAAATTTGCCGTGCGTGCAGCGATGCCGAGCGCGCGGCCGACGCCGCCAGCCACGCGACGCAAAAGATCAAGATTGCCCAGTACTACGAGGATCGCCTGGGCGAGCGCTATGCCGGAACGGTCTCGTGGGTTAGCAGCATGGGCCTCTTTGTACGCTTGGACCTGACGCAGGTCGAAGGCTTGGTTTCGATCAAGAGCCTGGGCAACGAGTGGTTCGAGTTCGACGAGGATACGCTTACGCTGACGGGCGCCGACACGGGCACTCGTTACGAGCTGGGGCAGCGCGTGATCATCGAGGTCTCGCGCGTCAATACCACGCGCGGGCACTTGGACTTTAAGCTTATCCATTAGCTAAATCCCGACTCGTGGCGGGAGAGCGGAGGGCGGTCTTTCGGGGCCGCCCTCCGCATTTGAATCGTGGCTACCTTGCCGTCTGCTCGGCCGCCCGCTTACCTGCTATTTGAGAGGTAAAACCTACCAAAATAAACCTGTCCCTTTTTGGCAGGTTTACAAGAAAGCGGGGATGAGATGGCGACGGTGTACGGTTATGCGCGGGTGAGTTCGCGCGATCAGAATCTTAATCGGCAGCTGGATGCGCTGGGCGCCTATGGCGTGGGCTCGGCGAATATTTATGCCGACCATGCGAGCGGCAAGGACTTCGATCGACCGCGTTATCGCGAGCTGCTGCACGTCCTGGGAGACGGGGACGTGCTGGTGGTGCTTTCTATCGACCGACTTGGTCGTAATTACTCCGAGATTCTTGAGGAATGGCGACGCATTACCAAGGAGCTCGGAGTTGCCATTGTGGTGTTGGACATGCCATTGCTTGACACGCGCGCCAGGGCCAGCGGCGCGCCGGATGTGACCAACACCCTGATTGCCGATATAGTGCTGCAACTGCTGAGCTACGTGGCGCAGGTGGAGCGCGAGAATATCCATCGGCGCCAGGCGGAGGGAATTGCAGCGGCGCGGGCGCGAGGGGTCCGTTTCGGTCGACCTCGCAAGCCGTGCCCTCCTCAGTTTGAGCTGGTGCGCGATAGCTATGAGGCAGGCGATATTACCCGCAGCCAGGCGGCAAAGCGCCTGGGCGTGTGCGTGGGGACGTTCGATCGCTGGATGCGCGAGTCGGGGTAGGGGTTTGCGGCACGTCCGATTGGCGCCCACGCGAGGCGGTATCGGTAACAGCCCTGTTACCGATAATGCGACCTTGTTGAATTATTTTGTGTCGCGCGTATTTCCGAGCGGTCGGATTTGAGGGGCGAGCGGTAGAACGCTCGCCCTTTGTGCGCCACGATGCGGCACAATGTATCGTATAAGCTGTTTATATCCGGTACAAATCGTTCGTTGGTCTTTAATTCTTCTCAACGGAGGTGTTTGAGATGGCAAACGGATTGCTTTTAAGGCTTCGCGAGCGCGAGCTCAGCGCGAGTCCGGCGGAACGCAATGTCATCGCATACGTGAGCGCTCATCCGCACGAGGTGGTCGGGCTGTCCGTCCGCAGTCTTGCCGACGCCACGTTCTCCTCGCCCTCGAGCATTTTGCGTTTTTGCAAGCACTTGGGTTTTGCGGGCTACAAGGAGTTCCAGCGCGAACTGATTGCCGAACTGGCACTCTTGGGTGACAAGAAAGACGTTGCCCTCGAGGACATCTCCATGGATGACAGCGTCGAACGTATCGTGGGGAAGGTGATGAAAAGCAACGTGCGCACGATCGAGGCGACGGCGCGAACGCTCGATTACACCGTCTTGGAGCGATGCGCGGCCCATCTTAAACGGGCACGCGCGGTCAATCTGTTCGGTATCGGTGCCTCTCGTTTGGTTGCGCACGATCTGGCGCAAAAACTCATGCGTGTCGACAAAGAGTGCCATCTGTACGACGACTGGCATGATCAGCTCCTGTGTGCAAAGAACATGCATGAGGGCGATATGGCAATTGCCTTTAGCTACTCGGGCTTAACGCAAGAAGTGCTGGACTGCACCGTCGAGGCTCAACGTCACAACTGTCCCGTTGTGGCCGTGACCAAAGTAGATGGGTCGTCCAAGCTTGCCGCTATGGCCGATGCCGTGCTCGGCGTCGCTGCGAGTGAGCCCTTGGTCCGCAGCGGTGCCATGGCTTCGCGTATGGCCCAGCTTATGGTTGTCGATGCCCTGTACGCTGCTTACGTTGCCAGCGACTACGAGCGGGCGACGCATGTCATTAAGCAAAACTACATCGAGAAACAGGAAAGATGAGGTGAATGAAATGCTCGATTTAACAAAATTCACGACCGAACAGCGTAATCAAAGGTCAATGGACCTCGATACGATGACATCGCTGCAAATCGTCACGACGATGAATGATGAGGATCTTCGTGCCGTCCAGTCGGTTACGAAAGTGTTGCCCCAGGTTGCCACAGCAATCGACTGGGCTGCCGAGACACTCGAGCGCGGCGGGCGCGTCTTTTACATGGGTGCAGGCACCAGCGGTCGTCTGGGCGTGCTCGACGCTTCGGAGTGCCCGCCCACGTTTGGTGTGTCACCCGATTTGATTGTCGGGCTCATTGCCGGAGGCGAGACGGCGTTTATCAAGGCTGTCGAAGGTGCCGAAGACAGCGAGGAGCTTGGCGCGAGCGACCTGCGGGAGCGTGGACTCTCGGACAAGGATCTTGTCGTTGGCCTGGCGGCAAGCGGTCGTACTCCCTATGTGGTGGGCGGTCTTGTGTACGCCAAAGCAACTGGGTGCAAGACCATCGCAATTGCCTGTAACCAAGGGTCGAAGATCGGGGAGAGCGCAGATCTTGCCATTGAGCCCGTGCCCGGTCCCGAGGTACTGACCGGCTCAACGAGGCTCAAAGCGGGAACGGTCCAAAAGCTCATTCTCAATATGATTTCGACCGGTGCCATGGTCAAGATTGGCAAGGTGTACCAAAACCTGATGGTCGATGTGCAGCAGACGAACGAGAAGTTGGTGGTGCGCGGCCAGAACATCGTGATGGAGGCGACCGGCTGTACGCGCGAGCACGCTATTCAGGCGCTTGCAGATGCCGGCGGCCACGTAAAAACCGCTATTGTCTCGGTGCTGCTGGACTGCGATGCCGAGCAGGCTGCGGTAGCTCTTGAGCGGGCGCGAGGCCATGTCCGTACTGCGGTGAGCGGCCATGAGAAGAGCGATGCCGATGCCCAATAGGTGCACGGCGTGAGCTGATATGACATCCAGACGAGATACCCAATACAAGGAGGAGTTATGACGAACAAAGAGCTGGCTCAAAAGCTGCTGGACCTTTTGGGCGGTAAAGACAACGTGCTCGCAAACGCGGCGTGCATGACGCGCCTGCGCGTGACCGTCAAAGACACGGGCAACGTCGACACGGAGGGTATTAAGGCACTCGACGGCGTGATGGGCCTTGTTGAGGACGACACGATGCAGATCGTGCTGGGTCCGGGCAAGGTGAATAAGGTGCTCGAGGAATTCTCCAAGCTCACCGGCCTTGCGAAAGGCGTTGCTGACGAGAGCGTAGTTGACGCTGCGGCCACAAACAAGGCCGCGCAGAAGGCCAAGTACGAGTCCAAACCGGTTCAGGCCTTCCTTAAGAAGATTTCCAATGTCTTCGTCGCCCTGCTTCCCGGCATCATTGCGGCTGGCCTCATCAACGGTATCTGCAACGTCATCAATGTCTCGACGGCAGGTGCGCTTGCGGGCGAGTGGTGGTATCAGGGCATTCGTTCCATGGGTTGGGCCCTCTTCGCCTATCTGCCCATTTTGGTGGGCTATAACGCGGCACGCGAGTTTGGTGGCTCCGCTGCACTGGGCGGTATCGCCGGCATGATGTGCATCGCCAACAGTGCCATGCCCCTGCTTGCGCCTGGCGCTGCTGATCCTGCCACTGCCATTCTGCTGCCGCTCACCAATGCGCAGTACAATCCTGCCGCGGGCGGCATGATTGCGGCTCTCATCGCTGGTGCGTTTTTCGCCTGGATGGAGCGTCAGATTCGCAAGGTCATGCCCAACGCGCTCGATACGTTCCTGTCCCCGCTGCTGGTGCTCATCATCGGCGCCTTTGCTCTGATGCTTGTCATCCAGCCGGTTGGCGCATGGCTGACGGCCGCAATCTTTAGCGTCCTCACCTTTATCTTCGAGAAGCTGGGCGTCCTGGGCGGCTATATCCTGTCGGCAGGCTTCTTGCCGCTGGTGTCCGTCGGCCTGCATCAGGCGCTCACGCCGATCCACGCTATGCTCAACGATCCCGACGGCGCTACCAAGGGCATCAATTACCTGCTGCCCATCCTTATGATGGCTGGCGGCGGCCAGGTCGGTGCCGGTTTGGCGCTGTACTTTAAGACCAAGAACGCCAAGCTCAAGAAGTATGTCGCCGAGTCCATCCCCGTTGGCATCCTGGGCGTGGGCGAGCCTCTGATGTATGCCGTTACGCTGCCGCTCGTTCGTCCGTTTGTGACGGCCTGCCTGGGTGCCGGATTTGGCGGCGCGCTCGCGGCGCTGCTCCACATCGGCACGGTTTCTCAGGGCGTTTCCGGTCTGTTTGGCCTGCTGATCGTCGTTCCTGGTCAGCAGCTCGGCTACGTTGCCGCTATGCTGCTTGCCTATGTCGCCGGCTTTGTCCTGACGTGGTTCTTTGGCGTGGACGAGCAGAAGATCAACGAGTTTTTCGGCGAGTAGCCTGATGCTGCGCGCTATGTCATTCGAACGTCTTGACGTGACGCAGATCTCTTGATGCTATGGTTGTGCCGGCGGGGCTAACTGCTCCGCCGGCCTTTTTTAAAGGAGCGTTGAAGCGTGAAAACGGGTATTTCGATTTATCTTTCCAGCCCTCTGCAGGATATTGAGCGGACGATTGAGCGTGGTGCCGCGGCGGGTGCGCGCTATGCGTTTACCTCACTGCATATTCCCGAGGACGGGGGAGTGGCGTATGCCGATAAGGTCCGCCAGGTGTTGTCGCTGCTTTCCGCCCGCGGCATTGCGCTCATTGCCGACGTGGGGCCGCGCACATGCGATTTGCTCGGGCTTGAGCGCATCGAGGATCTGCGTGACCTGGGGCTGGAATACCTTCGTTTGGACTATGGCTTTAGTGCCCAGCGGGTTGCGGAACTGTCCGGTGTATTTCGCATTGTGGTCAATGCATCGACGGTGAGTTCTGATGAAATCGCATCGTGGCGAGAAGCCGGTGCCGATGTGACTCGTTTTGCCGCCTGCCACAATTTTTATCCCAAGCCTTATACCGGTTTAGCTCTGGAGGACATTGCTCGGACGAATCTTCGTCTTGCGGCGCTCGGCTTCGAAATCATGGCTTTTGTGCCGGGTGATGCCAACGTTCGCGGGCCGGTATTCGAAGGGCTGCCGACGGTTGAGGCACAGCGCGGTCGCGCGTCAAAGGTTGCCCTCAACATGCTTGAGCTCGCACATGGCGCCGATTGCGACATTGTTTTGGTCGGCGACCCCGATCTTTCCGATGCGGGTTGGGCACAGTTTGCTCAAGTTTCCGCCGGATACGTAGACCTGCAATGCGAGCTTGACTCCGGCTATGCCTATGTACGTGATCAGATTCATCACGACCGGCCCGACTCGAGCGCCCTCATCTTTAGGTCTCAGGAGTCACGCACGACGCTTAAGCCGGATTCCGTGCCGACGGATACCGGTGCCGGCCTGCCACGAAAGGCGGGGTCGATCGCTGTGAGCAATAGCGGCTATGGGCGCTACGAAGGCGAGCTTGAGATTGCGCGGGTCGATCTTCCCGGTGATGAGCGCATGAACGTTGCGGGCCATATCACGCCCGAGGCAATGGAGCTGCTGCCGTTCATCAAACGCGGATTCGGGGTACGGTTCGTTTAGCGTGTGACCCGTGGGCTACAATTGCCCCATCATACGAAGGCGCCTCGTGTGGCGTGTGCCTGCGTTGGCCGATCTATATTCGGAGGATTCCCATGACCGTACTGTTTGTTGAATATCCCAAGTGCTCGACCTGTAAGAAGGCCAAGGCATGGCTGGACGAACACGGGGTAGAGTATATCGACCGCGATATCGTTACGGACAATCCCGCGGCCGATGAGCTTGCGACCTGGATTGCTCGTTCGGGGCTGCCGGTGCGACGCTTCTTTAACTCGTCGGGCATGAAATATCGAGAGCTGGGCCTGAAGGCGCGCCTGGATGCGGGTGTGACGGACCAGGAATGCTATGAGCTGCTGGCGACTGACGGCATGCTGGTTAAGCGCCCGCTGCTGGTGGGCGACGACTTTGCGATCCCCGGCTTTAGGGAAGCGGCTTGGGCCGAGGCGTTGCTGTAGCGGCTGCGGAAAGTGCGTCCCGTTTCGAGCGCTGATTCTGGGATGTGCTTTCCGGTTGGAGGCTCTACGGGAAACTGCGCCCCGGAATTCGCTTCCAGAATGGGACGCACTTTCCGCCGGCGGGCCTGCCCCAGTCAGTCTTCCAGCTGCGTCCATTCGTGTGGGTCGTAGATCTTTACGTGCTTGTCGGGCGTGTCGCTCCAGTACTCTTCGTCCATAAAGGGCAGGTATGCCTGAATGCCGGGGCAGATAAACGGAATCCGTTGCCGCTGCAGGCGCTCGCGCTGCCGCCGCTCCAGGTTCGTCTCGGATATAACGGTCGGCATGCCGGACAGCTCGACGAGGCTTGCCTGTATGCGCTTGAGGTCGGGGAGCGCCGCATGCCATGACGTCCGCATGATCAAAAATGAGGCGCGGCGGTAGTTTGCCTGCATCACCGTGATGGCGGGGCGCAGTGTGGGATGGATTTTGTCCCGTTCGGGCCAAAGGTCGGCAGTGATCTCGAGCCCAAGGGTCTCCCATAGGTAATCAAGCTCTTCGTCCATGGCGCCTCGATATCTACGCGATCATTGATACTTCGATTGTGTTGTCTGGTGCTATCGTTTTCGCGGTAGAATCTGCCAACGGTTGACGGCTACCGCTCGCGGCGTTTTGTCCTTCGTGTACAGCGGTCGGCTTCACAGGTCCTTCACGGGTTGGACGAAATTAGGCCAATTTGGCTGAATTTCAAAAAAGTCAAAATTGGGGCTTGCGTCATGGCGGGACTTCCCGTATATTTCTTTCTTGCGCAAAGGCACAGCCGAGCGCAGCGATGCAGTCATTGGGATGTCGTCTAATGGCAGGACAGCGGATTCTGGTTCCGTCAATGGGGGTTCGACTCCCTCCATCCCAGCCATTGCATTTGCTACATATGGCCCGTTCGTCTAGCGGTTTAGGACGCCGCCCTCTCAAGGCGGAGATCACCAGTTCGAATCTGGTACGGGCTACCCACAAATGAATGCCCGGGCCTCGCAAGAGACCCGGGTTTTGTGTATCGACCGTATATACGGCGCCTGCCGTGTTTCGCTCAGATCGAGGAGTAGCCATGGATCTGCCCATCAGCTTGCAAGACATCACGTATGCCGAGAACTACCTGGCGCAGGGCGACCTGGCCACGGCGACGCCGCTGTTGGAGCGCCTGGTGGAGCTTGCCGAGGAGTATATCGACGCCGAGTGCAAGACGGAGGAGAAGCGCCAATACTTTAGCTTCGATAGCAAGTTTGAGCGTCTGGCCTATCGCCGCGTGGAGAAGGATCCGCGCGAGCTCGTGCGGGTCGAGGTGCCGTTTGACCGTCTGTACTCCGACATGGCGTTTGCCTACATTCGCCAGCAGGATTATGTGAGCGCTCGTAATGCCCTGATGCAGGCTGTGCGTTGGGATCCCATGAACTGCAACTATCGCTTGGACTTGGCCGAGCTGTTCCGCGCGCTCGAGGACAAGCAGGAATGGGCATCGCTCTCGTACTCGGTGCTGGAGCGTGCAAGCGATGGCAAGTGCGCCGCCCGCGCCTATGCCAACCTGGGCCAGTACTTCTTGGAGCCCGAGACCGAGAATGTCTCGGCCGCCGTGGGTTGTGCGCGCCTGGCGTTGCGTCTGGCGCCTGGCGATGCGCATACGACGCGCCTGCTCAACAAGATTCATACTGCCTACCCCGATGCCGCCGAGGAGAGCGATGAGCAAGTGATGGGCGAGCTGAGCCTGCAAGGCGTGCCGACCTCGCCTTCGGCTGAGATTGCCATTTGCCTGATCATGTGTGCGACCGATGCTGCAAGCGACGGCGACAAGCAGGAGGCGACGCGCCTGACGGTGCGTGCTCGCGATTTGGTGGGCGAGGAGGCCTGCGCGGCGATTATCAAACTGGTGCGCGAGAGCGACGCCGAGCTCAATGCTGAGCGCAAGGCAAAGCGCGACGCCGCGGGCTCAAACGCCGATGGCGCCAAGGAGGCCGGCGATGCCCAGTAAGCGCGAGCGCAAGCTCATTTCCAAGAATCGCTCGGCACATCACGAGTACTTTATCGATGAGACGTTTGAGTGCGGCATTGAGCTGAGTGGCACTGAGGTCAAGTCGATTCGCGAGCGCGCCTGCCAGATCACCGATACCTTCGCGCTGATTCGTGGCGGCGAGTGCTGGCTCGTTGGCCTGCATATTCACCCTTATAGCCATGGTGGCGTGTGGAACCGCGATCCTGATCGCCGTCGTCGTCTGCTGCTACACCGCAAGGAGATTGATTTTCTCGACGGCAAACTTCGCAACCGTGGTTATGCGCTGGTACCGTTGGAGCTCTACTTTAATACCGACGGCCGCGTAAAGCTGCTGCTGGGCCTGGGCCGAGGCAAAAAGCTCTACGACAAGCGCGAGGACATGGCCAAACGCGATGTTCAACGCGAAATCGATCGCGCCCTTAAAGAACGCAACCGCTAGGAGCGAGTTCACGGGAAGGTGCCCTACCGCGCCCGCCCTGTCTTCCTTGCTGTTTTGCCATATATTTCCAAAAGACGGCGTCCGTTATGGGCGCCGCTTTTTATGGGTACATACAGCCTTAAGGTTCAATCCCGGGTTAGGGGAGTACTTGTTATGGACAAAACTGCGTTCTTTACCATGCCGAGTGGGCTCTATGTGGTGAGTGCCGCGGCCGACGGGCTGCGTGCCGGCTGCGTTATCAACACGGCGGTGCAGGTGACGGCAGCACCACCTCGCATCTCGGTTGCCGTAAACAAGGACAACGTCACCTCGGGTGTCATCGCATCGGCCAAAGCGTTCGCGCTGACCGTGATCGATCAGACCGCCGATATGCTCTACATCGGTAACTTTGGGTTCCGCACCAGCAGCGATTACGACAAGTTTGCCAAATACGAGACCCGCGAGACGGCTCTGGGCATGCCCTATGTGCCCGAGCACGCGGCGGCCCTGTTTAGCTGCCGTTTGATCGACACTGTGGATGTGGGCACGCATCTACTGTTTATCGGCGAGGTCGAGGATGCCGAACGCCTGAGTGACGAGACGCCACTCACCTACGATTACTACCATAAGGTCCTGAAGGGCAAGACGCCTCCGAAGGCGTCCTCGTATCAAGGCTAGAAATGTGTTAAAAATACTTGCATTATATTATTGAGAATCTATACTGATAAATGAAGTACATCACCAGTCACGTTCGAGAGGAGAACATCATGGCTGAGGAGAAGAAGACGTATAAGTTCGTGTGCGTCGTTTGCGGTTACGAGGTTGAGGTCGATACGCCCGAGCTGCCCGAGGATTATGTGTGCCCGGTGTGCGGCGTCGGTCCCGATCAGTTTGAGCTCGTCGAGGAGTAGCTCGCAGGCACACGACTTGCAGCAACACATAGCTCTGTCCAAGGGCCCCGGTCGAATTCTCGGCCGGGGCCCTTTTCTTCCGTCCCTAAGGGATCACGGCTGCTGTTAGCCGATCCTGCCTGTCGTGAGTCCGGCCGACCGTTTGTCTCAATCTGTAACATGTGGCGGCTCAAAACGGGTCCACTTGTTACAGATCGAGACAAACTGAAACTATCTCCCAGATAATCTCAATCTGTAACATCTAGACACGTAAAACCCCTCTATCTGTTACAGATCGAGACAAACGGAGCTGTCCCTCGGAATGATCTCGATCTGTAACATCTAGACATCAAAAGCGGGTCTAGATGTTACAGATCGAGACGTTTGACTGGGTGGACATGCGGCCTCGTTACATCCCGGTCAACAGCACGGCGTCGAGCGCCGTTACGACGACACCGATTCCTACAAGCAGCGCGTTGAGCGGGCGCGAGTTGGCGTATTTGCCCATGACGCGGGGCGAACTGGTGAGCCGTATGAGCACAAAGACCGTAATCGGCAGCTGAAGCGACAGCAGTGCCTGGCTCCAGATGAGACCTTCAAAAGGATTTGGGACGACCAGGCACGCCGCCACTGCGCCGGCGAAACAGGCCGCCACCCCGACCGAGGAATGTCGGTCGTGGATGTCGTATTCCTCGTCGAACATGCCCGCAGTGATGGTTCCCGCCGCCATGCCCGCTGTCACGCTGCTCGATAATCCCGCGAACAGCAGCGCTACCGCAAAGATGGCCGAGCTCGCCGGGCCCAAGATGGGGGAGAGCGTGGCCGCTGCGACGGCGAGGTCGTCTACGACAATGCCGTGCGCAAAGAAGGTCGTTGCGGCCAGGATGACCATGGCCGAGTTGATTGCCCAGCCCACGCCCATCGAAAAGAGCGTGTCGAAGAGCTCGTAGCGCAGACGCTCTTCGATAACCTGCTCGCCTTGGCCTTCGAAGTGCATGGATTGGATGACCTCGGAGTGCAGAAAAAGGTTGTGGGGCATAACGACCGCACCCAGGACACTCACGATAATCGCGGCAGAGCCAGTGGGCATACTGGGCGTGATCCAGCTTGCGGCGGCTTGCGGCCAGTCGACCTTGACTAGTGCAAGCTCGGCCAAAAACGAGAGTCCTACCACGCCTACGAAGGTGATGATCCAGCGTTCGGCATGCTTGTAGGAGTTCGTCATGAGCATCGCCATCGATACTGCCGCCACGATGACGCAGCCCGCGCGCACGGGCAGCCCAAAGAGCATTTGAAGGGCAATCGCGCCGCCCAGGACTTCGGCCATGGCGGTGGCGATGGTCGCGAGATAGGCGCTGGCGAGCACCGTACGCCCGACGAAGCGGGGGAGGTAACGTGTCGTGGCCTCGGCAAGGCAGGCGCCCGTGGCGATACCCAGGTGCGCCGCGTTGTGCTGCAGCGCAATGAGCATAATCGTGGACAGCGTGACGATCCACAGCAGCGCGTAGCCAAACTGCGAGCCCGCGGCCATATTGGAGGCCCAATTGCCCGGGTCGATAAAGCCGACGGTCACGAGCAGCCCGGGGCCGATATGCCGCGCAATGTCTAGGCCTCCGTGACCACCGGTGCGTCGGGAGCCAAAGTGTTGTTTGAGATGGTTGAGCATGGTCGATTCCTGTGTATGGGCGACGTGCCGTTTGCTTGACGCCGCAAAGGATACCCGTTTTGGACTTTAAAGTTAACCACGACTAACAAAATAATTGCGTGCGTTACGCGATTGTTTCGAAACGGGCGGGAAACACAGCGGGCCGGCGATGCTCCTAGTATACCTATTCAACTGACTGTCTCATATCTAGGGGAGGATCGCGATGCAGGCAGATTCCGCTCAGCAGCAGGGCCTTTATCGCCCCGAATTCGACCACGACGCATGTGGCATCGGCGCGCTTGCCGATATCAACGGTGAGCGCCATCACCAGATTCTGGACGATGCGCTGTCCATTCTGGTCAACTTGGAGCACCGCGGCGGCACGGGACTCGAGAAGAACACCGGCGACGGCGCTGGCATCTTGTTCCAGGTTCCGCATCACTTTTTCCGTAAAGAGGCTCAAAAGTGCGGCCAGATTCTGCCGGCAGAGGGCGACTATGGCGTGGCCATGCTGTTCTTCCCACAGGACGACAGGGGCGTAGAGGATGCCCATCGCGTGTTTGAGGAGGGCTGCGCTGAGGCCGGCGTGCCGCTGCTCTTTTGGCGCGAGGTGCCGGTCGATCCGCATGACCTGGGCGAGACAGCCCGCGCCTGCATGCCTACCATCCTGCAGGCCTTTCTGGGGCGCCCCGACGATACGCCGGCGGGTGACGCCTTCGAGCGCCGTCTGTATGTGTGCCGCCGCACCATCGAGAAGAAGGCCGACGCCGAGTTTGCCCTGCGCGACAAGATCTTCTACGTCTGCTCCATGAGCTCGCGCACTATCGTGTACAAGGGCATGCTCGTCGCCACGCAGATGCGCCGCTTCTTCATCGATCTCAACGACGCCGCCGTCAAGACGGCCGTTGCGCTCGTCCACTCGCGCTACTCCACCAACACCACGCCCAGCTGGGAGCGCGCGCACCCCAACCGCTTTATCATCCACAACGGCGAGATCAACACTCTCAAGGGCAACGTCAACTGGATTCGCGCCCGCGAACCCAACCTGTACAGCCCCGTGCTGCAGCATGATCTTGAGCGCGTGATGCCCATCATCAACCGCGAGGGCTCCGACTCCGCGATTTTGGACAACGTGCTTGAGTTTTTGGTTATGAACGGTCGCCCGCTTACGCGCGCTGCGTCCATGCTGCTGCCTGAGCCGTGGGACCACAACGACAGCCTGAGTGAGGAGCGCCGCGCCTACGACGCCTACCAGTCCATGCTCATGGAGCCGTGGGACGGTCCTGCCGCTATCGCCTTTACCGATGGCCGTACCCTGGGTGCCGCCCTCGACCGTAACGGCCTGCGCCCGGCTCGCTACTACGTGACGCGCGACGGCCGCTTTATGCTGGCGAGCGAGGTGGGCACCATCGAGGTGCGCCCCGAGAACATCCTGACGAGTGGCTGCTTGGGACCGGGTCAGATGCTCGAGGTCGACTTTGCCCGCGGCCGCGTGATCTACAACGACGAGCTGCGCGCCCGTTACGCCAAGGAAAAGCCCTACCGTGATTGGATTGCCGAGGAGACGCTGGCCGTCGACGCGCTCGATGAGCCCGCCGCGCCCGCGCCCGCCGAGGATGCCGAGGTGTCCTCGGCCGTGCGCATGGCCAAGCTCGGCTATCACTGGGATGACGTCGACGAGGTCGTGCGTCCCATGGCCCAGCAGGGCAAGGCCCCACTCGCTTCGATGGGTATCGACGCGCCGCTGGCCTGCCTGTCAAAGAAGACCCGCTCGTTCTTTGACTACTTCTATCAGCTGTTCGCCCAGGTCACGAACCCGCCCATCGACGCCCTGCGCGAGCATATGGTCACCTCGACCACGCTCTACCTGGGCAACCACGGCAACCTGCTCGAGGATTCCCGTACGGCCTGCCAGCTGGTTCGCTTGGAGCGCCCGTTGCTCAACGAGGAGGAGTTCGACCGCATTTGCGCCATCGACCGCGTGGGCTTTAAGACTCGCCGTTTCCGTGCCGTCTACCGCCGTGACGCCGGCGAGGGCGCGCTGCAGGCTGCGCTCAAGCAGCTTGCCGAGGACGTCGAGGCTGCGGTCCGCGACGGCGTGAACATCGTGGTGCTGAGCGATCGTGCCGCTGCGGGCGAGGTGCCCGTGCCGTCGCTGCTCGCCGTGGGCTGTGTGCACAACCACCTGATTCGCGCTGGCGTGCGTACCTTTGCCGACATCGTGGTGGAGTGCGGCGATGCCGTGTCCCCGCACGACTTTGCGGCGCTGGTGGGCTACTCCGCAAGCGGCATCTATCCGTACAATGCGCATGCGTGCATCCGCGACTTGGCAGCACGCGGCGACCTGGACGTGACGGCCGAGCAGGGCATCGACAACTACAACAAGGCCGCGACGGCGGGTATCGTCTCCATCATGTCCAAGATGGGTATCTCCACGGTGCAGAGCTACCATTCGGCGCAGATCTTCGAAGCCGTGGGCTTTACGCCGGAGTTCGTCAACGCGTACTTTGCCGGCACGGTGGGCCGTGTGGGCGGTATGGGTGTCGAGGACGTTGAGCGCGAGCAAAACGAGCGCTACGACGCCGCGCTCGCTATCCTTAAGAGCCCGGCTCCCGATCAGCTGCCCACGCTGGGCCTGACCAAGTGGCGCCCGCTCGGCGGCGAGGATCACCTCATCGATCCGCAGACTGTCTACTTGCTGCAGACCGCCTGCCGTGAGGACAGCTACGACACCTTTAAGGAGTACAGCGCCCGCCTGCACCGCACCGGCCGTGCCGTGCGTCTGCGCGACTTGCTCGACTTTGATGTCAGCGGCCGCACTCCGGTTTCGCTCGACGAGGTCGAGCCCGCGCTCAACATCGTCCGCCGCTTTAACACCGGCGCCATGTCGTACGGCTCCATCAGCAAAGAGGCGCACGAGTGCATGGCCATCGCCATGAACCGCCTGCACGGCCGTTCCAACTCGGGCGAGGGCGGCGAGGATCCGCGTCGCGAGACCCCGCTGGCTAACGGCGACTCCAAGAACTCCTCGATCAAGCAGGTGGCAAGCGCGCGCTTTGGCGTGACGAGCCGCTACCTGTGCAGCGCCTTCGAGATTCAGATCAAGATGGCCCAGGGCGCTAAGCCCGGCGAGGGTGGTCACCTGCCCGGCAAGAAGGTCTACCCCTGGATCGCCGAGGTCCGTCAGTCCACGCCCGGCATCGGCCTGATCTCGCCTCCGCCGCACCACGACATCTATTCCATCGAGGACCTGGCGGAGCTGATCTTCGATCTTAAGAACGCTAACCCCGGCGCACGCGTGTCGGTCAAGCTGGTCAGCGAGGCCGGCGTCGGCACCATCGCCACCGGCGTTGCCAAGGGCGCTGCCGACAAGATTTTGATCAGCGGCCACAACGGCGGCTCGGGTGCCGCTGCTCGCGATTCGATCTGGCACGCCGGTCTTCCGCTGGAGCTCGGCCTTGCCGAGGCCCAACAGACGCTGCTGCAAAACGGCCTGCGCTCACGCGTGGTGCTCGAGGCCGACGGCAAGCTCATGGACGGCACCGACGTTGCCGTCGCCTGCTTGCTGGGCGCCGAGGAGTTTGGCTTTGCGACCATGCCGCTCATCTCCATGGGTTGCCTCATGCAGCGCGATTGCCAGCAGGATACCTGCCCCGCCGGCATCGCTACGCAAAACTGCCGCCTGCGTCACGGCTTCCGCGGTAAGCCCGAGCACGTCGAGCACTTTATGCTCTTTGTTGCCGAGCAACTGCGCGAGGTCATGGCGAGCCTGGGCTTCCGCACCGTCGACGAGATGGTCGGCCATCCCGAGTGCTTGCGCCAGATCGAGGTCCCGGGCAACCGCAAGGCCAACCTGCTCGATCTGTCGCCCGTGCTGGCGAGCGCGACCTGCGAGTTCGGTGCTCATATCCCGGGTGCCGACGGTCGCCACTTCCTGCCGCAGATGGCCGCGGACAGTGAGCTCGACAAGACGCTCGACTCCACGTTGTTTGTGCCCCATACGGCCGATGCCCGTGCGCACCTGCGTCCGATTCGCTTCCGCGCCGATATCGCCAACGTCAACCGCTGCGTGGGCACCATCCTGGGCAACGCGGTGACCAAGGCGCATCCCGAGGGCCTGCCCGCCGGCTCCATCACCATCGATTGCGATGGATCGGCCGGTCAGAGCTTTGGCGCGTTCCTGCCGCGCGGCATTACGCTCAACGTGTGCGGCGACGCCAACGACTACTTTGGCAAGGGCCTTTCGGGCGGCGAGGTATCGGTGCGCCCCAACCCGCATGCGACCTACAAGTTCGACGAGAACATCATCGTGGGCAATGTTGCGTTCTTTGGCGCTACGAGCGGCCGCGGCTTCATTAACGGTCTTGCCGGCCAGCGTTTTGCCGTGCGCAACTCCGGTGCCACCGTGGTGGTCGAGGGCTGCGGCAACCATGGCTGCGAGTACATGACGGGTGGTCTGGCGCTCATCCTGGGCGAGGTCGGGCAGAACTTCGCCGCCGGTATGACGGGTGGCGTGGCCTATGTCTTTGACCAGTACGGCACGCTCAGTGCCCGCGTGAACCACGAGAGCGTGGAGCTCAAGGCCCCGACGGCCGGCGAGCTGGCACAGATTCGCGAGCTCATCCAGGAGCACGTGGACGCGACGCAGAGCCCGCGCGGCATCAAGCTGCTCTACAGCTTTGAGACGATGAGCAAGCACTTCGTGAAGGTCATTCCGACCGAGTACGAGCGTGTGCTGGCGATTGTCGCCGCCGCCGAGGCCGTCGGCAAGACGCATGCGCAGGCAGAGGAGCTGGCGTTTGACATCGTGACCGGTCGCGCGAGCGCTGCGGATCTCGCTCGCTTCGATGCTGCGGGCGGTGCTGCGGGCGCTGCGTCCGTGGCTGCCAGCCCTGTTGCTTCGACCAAGAAGGAGGCGTAAGTGCCATGGGTAAGCCCGGTGCTTTTCTTGATATCGATCGCGTGACCCACGAGCTGCGTCCCGTGGAGGAGCGCAGTCATGATTTTGATCCCCTGTATGTGGAGCTCGATGACGACGCACGTCGCGCCCAGGCGAGCCGCTGCATGATGTGCGGCGTGGCGTTTTGCCAGATGGGCGCGAGCTTTGGCAAGGCACGTCCGAGCGGCTGCCCGCTGCACAACTTGATTCCCGAGTGGAACGAGCTGGTGTACCGCGGCCGCTGGGACGAGGCTGCCGAGCGCCTGTCGCTCACCTCGCCCATGCCCGAGTTCACGAGTCGTGTGTGCCCGGCGCTGTGCGAGGCCGCGTGCAACCTGGGTTCGGTCGATGGCCAGCCCACGACGATCCATGACAACGAACGTGCGATCAGCGACCACGAATGGGCAAATGGCGGTCCGCGTCGCTTTGAGCCGGCGGGGGAGGACGCGCCCTCGGTCGCCGTGGTTGGTTCTGGCCCGGCTGGCCTGGTGGCTGCGTGGGAGCTCGCGCGTCGCGGTGCCCGCGTGACGGTGTTTGAGCGTGACGACCGCCCGGGCGGCCTGCTCATGTACGGCATTCCCAACATGAAGCTCGAGAAGTCCGTGGTCGAGCGTCGCGTGGCGCTCATGCGCGAGCTGGGTATCGTCTTTGAGCTGAGCGCCGATGTGACGGACCCTGCGGTGGCAGCCAAGCTCAATGGCTTTGACGCCGTTGTGGTGGCTGCTGGTGCTCGTGCGCCCCGCGGTCTTTCGGCTACGAATGTGGATGCCCCGGGCGTGGTGTATGCCGTGGATTACCTGACGGCTTCGACTGTGTCGGTACTCGACGGCGGCGAGCCCGCTATTGACGCGCGCGGCCTGGACGTTGTGGTCATTGGCGGTGGCGATACGGGCAACGACTGCGTGGGTACCGCCGTACGTCAGGGCGCGCGCAGCGTGCGTCAGTTTGAGTTCTTGCCGGCGGCGCCCGATAAGCGTACGGCGAGCAACCCCTGGCCGCAGTGGCCCAATGTGAAGAAGACCGACTATGGCCAGCAAGAGGCCATTGCCGCCATGGGTGGCGAGATGCGCGCCTGGGGTGTGGATACCCTCGAGGTGTTGCTGGACAAGAAGGGCGCGGCCGCGGGTCTGCGCGTAGTCGATCTAGATTGGTCGGCCGGCAAGCCCGAACGCATTGCGGGCTCCGAGCACGAGGTGCCGGCGCAGCTGGTGCTCATCGCCTGTGGCTTTACGGGTCCCGAGCATGGCGTGTTCGATGTGGTGAGCGTGCCTGTTGCCACCGCTGGTCGTCCGCTGCCGGTGATGGCTGCCGAGGGCTCGCACCTCGCGGCCCGCGTGGATGGCGTTGCTGCGGATGCCGCGCCGGTGTATGTGGCCGGCGACGCCCGCAACGGCAGCTCGCTCGTGGTGAGTGCCATGGCCGATGCCCTCGCCTGCGCTGCCGAGGTTGCCGAGGCACTGGAACTGTAAAGTAGTCACGGAGATATTCAACAATCGAATCGGCAAGGGCTGTCCCTAACTGCCGGCACAAAAGGAACGTCCCTAAGTGCCGACAGTTAGGGACGTTCCTTTTGTGCCGGCATTCGGGGACACTCCTTGCGGATTTGCGAGCAGTTTGCTCGTTTGTCGACGTGCGGGTGTTCATTTGTCGACTTCTTGGGCTGTGGTCACCTGTTGTTTCTGTGGTGGCTGCGGGCATCTGGCTCAAAAGGGCGGGTTGGCCGTCTATGTTTGCCTGCGGTTTTGTTGCGGTGCGCATTTTCGGTCAAGCTTTTCGTCAAGTGTTTGGTCAGCATCTGGTTTGCAGCCGGAGGCCTATTTTGCCCGCGCTGGTCGTGGCTGCCCACCCTCCTCGTAAGCTCAAATTGAGGTCCATCAGTTTGAGGAGGATGCCATGACTGACCACGCTTTTGACCGAGCAGAGCTTGCTGAAGCCGTCGGCAACGATATTGCCGACATGGCTCACTTTTGGATGCTGCGGAAGTTTCAATTCCTGGAGCCGGCACGCGAACAGTTCGAGGTCATTGTCGACCCGTGGCTCAGCTATTGCGAGGGGCCTTCTCAAAACGAAATCATGGCCTACAACATGGCGTTTACCGATTGGCTGCTGTTTGAGCGCCCCTATCGCCATGGCAAAACGCTGCTCGAGCTATATGTTGACGAGCCGCCGGCATCGCTTTCGCCTGCCTCGCTCAAGCGGCTCGAGCAGGTACGCGACACGCAGTATTTCTCGCGCTTTGGCATTTTGGACAAGAATCCTGCGTCCGGCATGGTCGTGCTGAAGGACACGCGCACCGATCATCGCTTTGATGTCTACGACCCGCATATCGTGCAGAAGGAGCATTGGAACGACGGCGCGATTGCGGTGCGCCTCGCCTGCGTCGACGATGTCTGGCTTACGGCGGGACAGCTCTACCTGTATGACATCGCGCGCCTGAACGACACGGCGGTCGACGGACCGGGTGCGGTGCATCCCGAGGATCTGCAGGACGGCTTTGACACCTCGTGCATCAGCTTCTTCTTGCGTCTGGTCCGCGACATCATGGGCGCCCAGGGGCGGTACGTAAAGTCCCTCAACATCTACGAACAGGAATGGGGGTAGAGGATGGGCGGTTGTCGCCTGCCTTGCCTTCTGCCCTTTTGTCTCGATCTGTAACGTTTGGGGACAAAAACCAGTCTATCTGTTACAGATCGAGACGAATGCTTGGGCGCCGCTGGTTTGTCTAAATCTGTAACGTTTAGGGGCCTGGAGAACGTCTTACTGGTACAGATCGAGACGTTTGGCACCTGGCTGGGGGGGATGTCTCAATCTGTAACATCTACAGTCCAAAAATCGGTCTTCCTGTTACAGGTCGAAACGTTTGTCGGCGGAGGCAACGGTGACGATGGTCCATTTGTCCGATGTGGTGGTGATGGAAGTGTCTAATACCGTTTTCAAGCACAAGCATACGACTCGCAACACGTTGGCGCGGAATAGGATGCTCGCGCGACTCACGGAGGCGACCGAGCAAGGTGCGCTGCTCGCAACGCATGACAATGCCGAGCTCATGTGGCTGCGGCGTCATGTTGGAACCGACGATATCGCGGAACCCGAGCCGTATTTGTTCTGCTTTCAACATGATTGGGGTGTGCTGACGCCGGCGGAGCGAACGCTGCGTACCATCAAAGGGCTTGCAGAGTTTCATCCCGATTGGGCGTTTTGGGGCTATGACGCGGCGCTTTTGTGGGGTCTGGAGGTGCCGAATGATCTGCTTGGGTCGCGTTTTCTTGTTAAGACGGGTTGTTCGGTGGCGTTGAGCGGCGGGTGCAGGTTGTTGCGTCCGCAGATGGCGGGCGCACTCGAGCATGTTGATGGCGTGCGGGTGACGTCGTTTTGGCGCACGGTGGAGGATTGCCTACTGCGTGCGCCGTTCTCCTACGGGTTGGCGATTGCCGATTCTGCACTGCGGGCGAAAGGCGTATCACGTGGGGATTTGTGCGAGCGCCTCCGCGCCGATTGCGAGGGCAGGCGAGGGTATCGCAGGGCACAGGTGATTGCGTCGTATGCGGACGGGCTGTCTGAAAACGGCGGCGAGTCTCGGTTCCGAGCATTCTTTATTGCGTACGGCTTTCCGGTTCCGGAGCTGCAGGTGGAGTTTCGCGACCCGCTCGATCCGAGCCAGGTGTTTCGCGTCGACTATTTTTGGCGGCTCGAGGACGGGACGTGTGTCATCGGCGAGCTCGACGGAAAGGGGAAGTACACCTTGCAGAGCGGCGAGGGTCGGGAGTCGGCTGACCCATTCGTGGCAGAGCGTCAGCGGGAATCTCATCTGACAATGCTCGGGCATAAGGTGCTTCGGTTTACGTTTGATGAGCTCAAGAATCCGGGGAAGCTGATCGAGAAAATGAGGCTGGCGGGTATTCCTCGGCAGGTTGAATTGGCTGAGGAGTGGAGATGCCAGTGGTATGGGCGCTGAGAGGTTTTGTCTCGATCTGTAACGTTTAGAGGCTGTTTGAGCTCGTAATTGTTACAGATCGAGACAAGCCGGTGAAACGTCGACCGAATGTCTCGATCTGTAACATCAAGGGGCCTAATAACCCTGTAGCTGTTACAGATCGAGATATTTCCCTGGTGTCGCTGGGGTGGGACTGCAACGTGTTCCGTCTCCCCACATCCCCTCTTCCTTCCGTTAACCGATGCGTCTGCAGCAATCCAGCGGGACTAGGTGATAATGGACAAATGTTCAAGTTAATCGTGAGGGAGGAGCTCGATATGGCATCTGCCGATCGTTCCACGTTGTTTATCAATGCGACCATTCTGGACGGTTCGGAGCATATGGAGCCGCAACCCGATATGGCCGTGACTGTTGAGCGCGGCGTCATCACCTGGATGGGACCGAGTGCTGTGGCGCAGGCGCCTGCAGGTGCCGAGGTCATCGACCTGGCAGGGGCGTATCTCATGCCGGGCCTCATCAACATGCACGTGCATCTGTGCGGTTCGGGCAAGCCAGTCTCAGCGGGCGATGCGGGCGCGCTGATGAAGAAGCTCGACAATCCCGTGGGCCGCGCCGTCGTGCGCCATATCCTCAAGGGCAGTGCCCAGCAGCAGCTGGCAAGCGGCGTGACCACGGTGCGCGGCGCGGGCGACCCGCTGTTTGCCGACATTGCCGTGCGTGACGCTATCGATGCCGGCAAGTATCAGGGTCCGCGCCTGGTAGCGCCGGGAACGGGCGTCACGGTGCCGGGCGGCCATGGCGCGGGCTTGTTCGCCCAGGTGGCCAACAGCCCCGTCGAGGCAGCCGAGCAGGTGCGCGATCTGTATGCGCGCGGCGCCGACGTCATCAAGCTGTTCGTGACGGGCGGCGTGTTCGACGCGACCGAAGTAGGCGAGCCTGGCGTGCTGCGCATGCCGGTCGGTGTCGCCGCGGCGGCGTGCAAGGCGGCGCACGAGGTTGGCCTTCCGGTCATGGCCCATGTCGAGAGCACCGAAGGTGTGAAGGCCGCGCTTCAGGCCGGCGTCGACACAATCGAGCACGGCGCTCCGATGACCTCCGAGATTCTGGAGCTGTACCGCGGCGCCGCGGGAACACAGCTCGAGGGACGTGCGCCGAGTGTGACATGCACGATTAGTCCGGCGCTGCCGTTTGTACTGCTCGATCCGGGAAAGACCCATTCGACCGACACGCAAAAGAAGAACGGCGACATCGTGTGCTCGGGCATTATCGAGAGCGCTCGTGCGGCGCTGGAAGCCGGCGTTAAGGTGGGCCTGGGCACGGACTCGAGCTGCCCGTTCGTGACCCAGTACGACATGTGGCGCGAGGTGGCTTATTTTGCCAAGTACGTGGGTGTGAGCAACACGTTTGCGTTGCATACGGCTACGCAGGTCAATGCTGAGCTACTGGGCCTGGGTGACGAGACCGGCACGATCGAGTGCGGCAAGGCGGCCGATATCCTGGTGACGCGCGAGAACCCGCTCGCTGACCTGTGCGCTCTGCGTGAGCCGATGCATGTGATGTGTCGCGGCGATCTGATACGCAAGCTCAAGGTGAAGCGTATTCCCGAGGTGGACGCCGAGCTCGACGCGATTATGGCCATGCCTGCCGAAGCGCTGGCCGAGGAGCTGGCCCGCGACGGCGTGGCGTAGATGTGACAAGGGGACAGTTCCGTTGCCGTATACAAAAAGCCGAGGTCTCAACACGAGGCCTCGACTTTTTTATCGAACAAATGCTTCAGATTTGAGACAAACACTACTGATTCATTTGCCCCACGGCGCGATGCCTAGGAGCGCGTTTCCATCTTGGCGTGGCACTTGGGGCAGGTGACGCGGATCTTACCCTTGCCCTTGGGGACGGACAGCATCTGACCGCAGTTAGGGCACTTGAGGTACGCCGTGGTCTTGCGGCCCTTCCACATCTTCTTGGCCGTTCGCTTGGCGCGCTCAAAGTCTTCCTTGCTGGTGCCGGCCGTGCGCGAGGCGTTGGCAGCCGCGGCGCCGCCACCCAAGCTGGCGACGAACTTACCTAGGCCGGGGACGTTTGCGGTCGCCGTGACAAAGGCGTCGTTCTCCTTGCGGCGCGCGTCGATGTTTTTGGACAGACCGCGCAGCACGCCGAGCGCGATCACGGTGATGGCGATCCAGCTGAGCCACTGGATACGGGCCATCGACCCGATCATCGCGATGATAATGCCTGCGAAGCCCAACACGACGGTGAGCTCATCGGCGCCGTTGCGACCCTTCATAAAGTCATTCATGCGAATTGCCTTTCGTTCGATATGCTGCACGCCTTTATACCCCTTTTGGTGCATTGGGGACAGGTCAATCTGCACCAAGGTGGTGCAAACGTACCTGTCCCCAATGCACCAATTACTTGGCGAGTTTGTCGACGACGCGTTCGATCTCGGCGAGCTTGGCGGCCTTGAGTTCCTCGTCGCCCGATTCGATGGCCGAGGCGACGCAGCCCTCGATGTGAGCCTTGAGCACGTCGGCGTTAATGCGCGCGAGGAGCGCCTGCGTTGCCATGAGCTGCGTGGAAATATCGACGCAGTAGCGGTCCTCCTCGACCATCCGCAGGATGCCGTCGATCTGACCGCGTGCCGTCTTGAGCATGCGGGTCACCGATTTATGGTCTGCCATCATGGCGGGTCCTCGTTTCTGGTCGGGGGGGGTACGTGCGGGTCGTTACGCGGCGGTCACGGACAGGGCGTGGAACTTCTCGCCGGCGCCCTCGACGGCGTCAGCGAGCTGCTCGGCGGTCACGGTGTCGGCGCACTCCACCTGGACGGTCTGGGTCTCGTGATCGGCGTCGGCATCGGTCACGCCGGCCACGTTGAGCAGTGCCGTCTCGACAGTGGCGTCGCAGTGGCCGCACATAAGGCCCGAAGTCTTAATCGTGTAACGCATGGATATTCCTCTCTGTTGTGTCGGCTTTCCCAGGCACCCGACCTTGACCTTCAAGCCGTCGTTCGCGTACCAAAGTACGCGTCGCTCCTCTTTCAGGTCAATCTCGGGCACCTGGAAAACCCGTTCTAAATGGACATAATGGTGAGCTTATTTTGCCACTTTAGGCTTAAAGGTTCGCAGGCGCAGGGCATTGCTTACGACGCACACGCTCGATAAGCTCATGGCTGCAGCGCCAAACATCGGCGAGAGTTGCCAGCCGGTGAGCGGGAAGAACACGCCCGCGGCGAGCGGAATGCCGATGCCGTTGTAGAACAGTGCCCAGAACAGGTCCTGCTTGATGTTGCGGATCGTGGCGCGCGAAAGCTCGATGGCGCGGGCGACGTCCATGAGGTCGCTGCGCATGAGCACCACGTCGGCGCCCTCCTTGGCGATGTCGGCGCCGGCGCCAATGGCAAGGCCCACGTCGGCGCGCGCCAGGGCGGGGGAGTCATTGATGCCGTCGCCCACCATGGCGACCTTGCTGCCCGCATCCTGCAGTTCGTGCACGTGGCGTTCCTTGTCGGCGGGCAGGACGTCGGCGATAACCTGTTCGCTGGTGAGTCCCACGCGGCGGGCGATGGCCTCGGCCGTCACGCGGTTGTCGCCGGTGAGCATGCGCACGTCGACGCCGAGCTTGCGGAGCGCGGCGATGGCCTCGGCGCTCGTTTCTTTGACCTCGTCAGCCACGGCGATGGTGCCGGCAAGCTCGCCGTTCTTGGCGAAGAACAGCGGCGTCTTGCCCTCGGCAGCGAACTGCTCGGCAAGACCGGCGGGCACCTCCGCGCCCAGCTCGTTCATCAGGCGCACGTTGCCGGCTGCGATGACATTCTGCCCCTCGCGTGCCGTAACGCCTCGCCCGGGCACGGCGGCAAAGTCCTCGACCATGCGCGCGACGATTCCGCGCGAGTCGCACTCGGCCATAATCGCCTCGGCCAGCGGGTGCTCGCTCGAGCGCTCCAGCGCGGCGGCCAGCTTGAGCAGCGCCTTTTCGCTCATGGCGGGCGAGCCGTCGGCGCGTGTCGCTACCACAATGTCCGTCACGGAGGGCTTACCGCGGGTGACCGTACCCGTCTTGTCGAGCACCACGGTGCCCACACTGCGCAGGTTCTCCAGCGCCTCGGCGCTCTTAAACAGAATGCCCATTTCGGCGCCCTTGCCGGTGCCCACCATAATGGCGACGGGCGTGGCCAGACCCAGTGCGCACGGACAGCTGATCACCAGCACGGCCACGGCGGAGGTGAGCGCCTCGTTTATGCTGCCGGTCAGCGCCATCCATACCGCAAAGGTCACGGCCGAGATCACGAACACCACGGGCACGAACACGCCGGCGACCTTGTCGGCCATGCGGGCGATGGGCGCCTTGGTGGCGTTGGCGTCCTCGACGAGCTGGATGATCTTGGCGAGCGATGTCTCGGCACCCACCCGCGTGGCGCGGAAGGTAAACGAACCGGTGTGGTTGACGGTGGCGGCGTTGACGGTGTCGCCGGCGGTCTTTTCCACGGGGATGGACTCGCCGGTGAGCGCACTCTCGTCCACGGCCGAGCTGCCTTCGAGCACCACGCCATCGACGGGGATGGACTCTCCGGGGCGCACGCGCAGGACCTGGCCGGGAAGGATGCTGTCGACGTCGACGGTGGTTTCGGTGCAGTCGTCGGCAACGACGGTCGCGGTCTTGGGCGCCAGGTCGATTAGCGCCTCGATGGCGCCGCCGGTTTTGGACTTGCTGCGCGTCTCGAGATATTTGCCCACGGTGACCAGCGACAGGATCGTGCCGGCGCTCTCAAAATACAGATTGTCCATGCCCGTTATCATGGCCTCGTGGACCTGACCCGTGGCTAACTGGTCGGCCATGATGAACATGGCATAGAGCGACCAGGCGACGGAAGCGGTGGCGCCCACGGCAATAAGGGCGTCCATGGTAGGAGCGCCGTGCGCGAGCGACTTGAAACCGTTGATAAAGTACGCATCGTTGACATAGACGATGGGGACGAGCAGGACGAGCTCGGTGAGGGCGAGCGTCATGCTGTGGATGTGGTCCGTGAAGATGCCGGGCAGCGGCCAGCCGAGCATGTGTCCCATGCCTATGTAGAACAGCGGAATGAGGAAGGCAATCGAGACGATGAGGCGGGTGCGCATGGCAGAGGCGGCGGCCTCCAGTTTTTTGGTGGGCGACTCCATATGGGCGGCGCCGGACCTGGCTTGCGTACTGCCGCTTTGGGCGGCGTCGGTGCCCGTGCTGACGGGTGAGGCCGAGTAGCCAGCGCGATCGACGGCGGTGCAGATGTCGTCGGGGGTGACCTGCGCGGGGTCGTAGTCCACCAGCATAGAGCCGGCGAGCAGATTGACCGCGACGCTCTCGACGCCGTCGAGCTTGCTCACGGCACGATCCACGTGCGCCTGGCAGGCGGCGCATGTCATGCCACCCACGTCGAACTTATCTTGAGCCATGGCTTCTCCTTTCTGTGGTTCGCTGTTGGAATTGTTAACCTGCTGATACTATACACCCATACCCCCTGGGGGTGTCCAGTAATGGTTGGAATGTATGACTTTTCATTACAGATGAGGGTGGCTGCTCAATCGGTGGCAGCTCATGTCAAACATCTCGATCTGTAACATCTAGCGGGGAAAATGACCTCTAACTGTTACAGATCGAGATTATGTTTTGCGATGTTTGAGTTCGTCTCAATCTGTAACGTGTAGACCCGGTTTTGTCTCGTAACTGTTACAGATTGAGACAATCGGCCCAGGCCCGCCTCGTCCGCTCCGTCATCTGTGGTTTACGTGGGGGCATGTGAAGCACGGGTATACTAACCGGCGGCGAATCTGCTCCATCGTTTAGTGCTGCTGCGTCTGGACGGCGCGTGATAGGGCTGCCAAAGCGATCGCCAGCGTGCTGAGCAACGTCCTCTCTGTGCGCACCCGTTTTTGTATGTATTAGCGCACTACCAAGCACGCCCGCGCGGCCGCATGCCGTGCCCATTGCGCGTGCAGATAAGGAACAACAACATATGCGTAATTCTGTATCCGACGTCACCGACGCCGAGATTCTGGACGAGACCCGCGAGGCCATGACCCAGGCTGCCTTCGATGCTGCCGATGAGGCCAATGCTGCCCAGGCCGTCGAGTCCGCTACCGAGAGCCTGCCCGCCTTTGACGAGCTGGGCCTTTCCGACGAGATGCTTCGTGCTATCGAGAACCTGGGCTACACGGCGCCGACGCCCGTGCAGGCCGGTTCGATTCCTGTGGTGCTCGAAGGCCGCGACCTGCTTGCCGCCGCTCAGACCGGCACCGGCAAGACGGCTGCCTTTTTGCTGCCGACCATGAACAACCTGGAGCACATCGCTCCTCCCAAACCCGTGCGCGAGCGCGGCGGCCGCAACCGTCGTCGCGGCGCCAAGAAGCCCGAGGGCAACGGCCGCGGTCCCGTGATGCTCGTCATCACTCCCACGCGCGAGCTTGCCCAGCAGATCGACGAGGTTGCGAGCAAGATCGCCGACGTCACCGGCCACGTTGCCGTGACCGTCGTGGGTGGCGTGAGCTACAAGCCGCAGACCGCTGCCCTCAAGTACGGCTGCGACATCCTGGTCGCAACGCCAGGCCGTCTGGTCGACTTGATCGAGCAGGGAGCCTGCCATCTGAACGAGGTCAAGGTGCTGGTGCTCGACGAGGCCGATCGCATGCTCGACATGGGCTTTTTGCCCGCCGTCCGCCGCATTGTGCGCGAGACGCCGGCCGAGCGCCAGACGCTGCTGTTCTCGGCGACCCTCGACGAGGAGGCCGTGGGCGAGATCACCGACCTGGTGAGCGACCCGGCCCGCGTGGAGATCGCGCCGGCCACGTCGACCGCCGACACCGTCGACCAGTTTGTGTTCCCGGTGTCCATCGAGGCAAAGAACAACCTGCTGCCCGAGTTCCTCAAAAAGGAGGGCCCGGAGCGCACCATCGTCTTTATGCGCACCAAGCACCGCGCCGACAGCTGCTGCCGTCGCCTTGAGCGCAAAGGCATCAAGGCCGCCGCGATTCACGGCAACCGCAGCCAGGCCCAGCGCGAGCGCGCGCTTTCTGCCTTCCGCGACGGCACCGTCGACGTGCTGGTGGCAACCGATGTTCTCGCCCGCGGCATCGACATTAGCGACGTGCGCTACGTCGTGAACTTCGACGTGCCGGCCGAGCCGACCGACTATATCCACCGCATTGGCCGTACGGGCCGCGCCGGCGAGCTGGGCTGGGCCATTACGTTTGTGACCGAGCAGGACGTCGACGAGTTCTACGAGATTGAGAAGCTCATGGACAAGACGGCCGACATCTACGAAGCCGGCGACCTGCATGTGGGTCCCAACCCGCCCGCCGTCGATCCCGAGCGCGATCCTGCCGCCTTTAAGGTGAAGAAGAAGACCAAGCGCGGCAAGTCCAAGAGCAAGAAGAAGCTTGAGCAGGCGCGTCGCGACGGCAAGCGTAACGGCGACGATTGCGGCGACGTGGCTGGTCGTTCCAACCGCGGTCGCGACGAGCGTCGTGGCGACGGCGAGCGCCCGAGCCGTCCCAAGCGCGGCGGCAAGACCCGCGTGCGCGAGGGCGTTCAGGCTCGCGTGGACGAGGCCGTGGAGAGCGTTGCCCGCGAGGTGGCTGCCGAGGAGCGCGGCGGTGCTGGTGCCGTCGAGCAGGTCCCGCGAGGCAACCGTGCCGAGCGCCGTGCCAAGCAGTTCCAGGGCGAGGCGCACCGCCGTCGCCGAGAGGACGAGGACCGCGGCGGTCGTCGCCGTGTTGAGCGCGAGGACGAGGGCCGTGGCTCGCGTGGCGGCAAGCGCGGCTCGGGCGACCGTCGTCGTTCCGGTCGCGATGACGGTCGCGGCGGCCGAGACGAGCGTCGCGGCGGCGAGGGTCGCGGTGAGCGTGGCACCCGCAGCGGTGAGTCCCGTGGCGGCAAGCGCTTTGAAGAGCGCGGCGGCCGCGACGGAGGCCGCGGTGGTGAGCGTCGCGAGGGCGCTCGTGGCAACGGTGGCCGCAGCGGCGCCGGTCGTTCGAATGAGTCGCGCGATCGTCGCGACCCGCGTGCCAGCCGCGATCGTCGCGATGATTGGCGCAACTACGACGACACCCGCGAGGAGCGCCGTGGCGGCTATCGTGGTGGTCGCGGCGGCAACCAGTCCGGCTCTCGTGGCGGCCGCGCCGGCGGTCGCGATAACCGTGGCAGCTATGGTAACAATCGTGGCGGCAAGCGCGGCGGCAGCTCCCGTCGTCCCGGCGACGGCGGCGGCAAGCGCAAATAACATACGCATCGCGCGATAAGGCGAGATGAGTTTGGGCCCCGAGCAGACTATGCTCGGGGCCCTTTTTGGTGCAAAGAGGTCAGGTTAATCTGCACCAACGTCTTGAAGTTGCGGTGGAATACGGACTGTTTTGGCCTTTTGAGCGGCTTTTCAGTCCCTATTTCACCGCAACTCATGATTGGTGCAAAGTAACCTGTCCCCCATGCACCAAACAAGGAGTGTCCCTAAGTGTCGCTTAAATACCGTTTATCGAAGAAAAAATACCGCTCACCGGTCATAATGGTTGTTCTGGCTTTGGGCTTGTCTACAATAACTCCCGTAAAAAGAAATGCGGAAGGTTACCGAGTCCCTCGGACGTGGGCCTAACCAAAGTCTTTGAACGGGTGTGTGTCTATGGATGCATTCGCTTGATTTTGGTTGGGCTATATTTATGAAGGGACATGCCACCATGGGTTTCTTTTCTCGCCTGATGGGCGGTTCGGATGAGCAGAAGACTGCAGCTTCCGAGTTCGAAATCCTCGCTCCCGTTTCCGGCGAGCTTGTTCATCTAGAAAATACCAATGACCCCGCTTTTAGCAGCCGTGCCGTGGGCGATGGCGTTGCCGTGGTTCCCCAAGAGGGAACGGTGTGCGCTCCTGTTTCCGGCACCGTCGCGGCGCTGTTTCCGACTGAGCACGCGCTGGGCATCATGTCCGACGACAGCTCTGCTCAGGTGATGCTGCATATCGGAATCGACACTGTTAAACTTGAGGGCAAGGGCTTCCATGCGCTTGTTGCTCAGGGTGACCATGTCGATGCGGGCCAGCCCCTCGTCGAGGTCGATTTCGACGCGGTTCGCGCCGCTGGCTTCGACCCCACGGTCTTCGTTATTGTATGCGAGCGCTCGGAGAACTCGACTCTTCGTGAGCATGCTTCCGGCCCTGTTGCTGTTAAAGAGCCTGTCGTCTGGCTTTCCGAGTAAATTCTTGTGGTGGGTACCGTGGTTATCAAGCGAGTTTTCAACAATAACGTCGCAATGGTCACTTCGGACGATGGCTCCGAGCTCATCGTCATCGGCCGAGGCCTCTGCTTTGGCCGCCATGCCGGCGACGCTATCGATGAGGCATCGGTCGAAAAGACCTATGCGCTGCAGGAGGGCACTTCTCAGGATTCGCGTACGATTGACCGCTTGGCACATCTTTTGGAGTCCATCCCCACCGTCAACCTCGTGATTTCCGAGGACATCGTTCAGATGCTCCGTCGAGAGCTCAATGTTGATATCAACGACAAGATTCTCATTGCTCTCGCAGACCATATCAGCCTTGCTTTGGAGCGCGAGCGCAAAGGCGTTCCCTGCGAGAACCCGCTGCTGCTCGAGATCCAGCAGTTCTATCGCAAGGAGTACGCGCTTGCGGGCCGTGCGCTGCAGATTATCAAGGAGTATATGGGCATCCAGATGAGCGAAGAAGAGCAGGGTTTTATTACGCTGCATATCGTCAACGCCACCATGCCGCAGCGCTCTGACCGTCTGATTGTTTCGGTCCAGCTTGTTCGCGACGTGCTCGCGATTGTTTCCGAGCACTATGCCACGACCCTTGACGTCACCTCGTTGCCGTACGAGCGTTTCGTTCGCCATCTGCAGTTTTTTGCGCAGCGAGCGCTCGATCCCGCGGCGGGGCAGGTCAATGGCGACGCGCTGTTCCGTATCGATGAAACGGCGTATCCGAGGGCGTTCTCGTGCGCGGAGTCAATTGCCGACCACTTAGCGTCTACCTATAACGTTGTCGTTACCGATGCCGAGAAGAGTTATCTCGCATATCACATTGTTAACCTGCTTGGAGAACCTGGTCTCTAGGCATAACGTGCCCACACATCGATTGATATAAGGCAAGGCTCACGGTCTTGTCTAGGGCACACCTATCTCAATTTGCGGAAAAGGAAGGGGAGTACCGCTATGACCGCAAAAAAGAAGTTCAATTTCAAAGCGCCGTTGGAGGTGTTCGCGAAGTCGATCGTTCAGCCGATGATGTATCTCTCGGTTGCCGGCATCCTGCTCATCGTGGGCATCATTCTGACCAACAAGACCATCTGCGCCGTGGTCCCCGTGCTGGGCTCCGGCCCGTTCCAGCTTGTGGGCGCCGTTGTCTATCAGTCGCTGATGTTTATCATCAACAACCTCTCGATTTTGTTCTGCGTGGGCATCGCCGGCGCCATGGCAAAGAAGAACAAGGGCCATGCTTCGCTGATCGCCCTGATGTCGTTCTTCCTGTTCCTGCAGGCCAATAACATCGTGCTCAACGCCACCGGTTCTCTTGCCGAGGCGAGCGGCATGCTCGGCCTTACCGGAACCGGCCAGGCCACCGTTATGGGCATCCAGGTGCTCGATACCGGCGTGTTTGGCGGCATCATTCTTGGTTGCATTACCGGTGCCGTGTTCAACAAGTACTCGAACAAGCAGTTCCCCATTGCCCTTTCGATGTTCTCGGGCGTTCGCTTTCCGTTCCTGATCATGATCATCATTTCCTGGATCATGGGTGCTGGCTTCTGCATCGTTTGGCCTCCGGTTCAGGGTGCTATCTCCTCCGTTGCCGGCATCATTAAGGAATCGGGCAACATCGGTCTGTTTATCTACGGCATGCTCAACAAGCTGCTCGTTCCCACCGGTCTGCACCACCTCATCTACACCCCGTTCCAGTTCTCCGATGTGGGTGGCACCCTGACGCTGGGTGATCAGGTTATCGCCGGCGCCTATCCCATCCGTGTCGCCGAGATGGCAATGACGGGCCAGCCCTTCTCCGATAGCACCTACTTCAACAGCTACACCTTCAACAACCTGTGGCCCTACATCGGTATCGGTCTCGCCTTTATCTTCACCGCTTACAAGGGGAACAAGGATAAGACCAAGGCCGTTATCATCCCGCTGATCATCACCGCCGTGCTCTCCTGCGTGACCGAGCCCATGGACTTCCTCTTTGTCTTTGCCGCTCCCGTGCTCTTTGTCGTTCACTCGGTTCTTTCCGGCATCTTCCTGGTCCTGCTCAAGGTCCTCTCCGTGCCCGCTTCGACTGCAGGCGGCATCATCAACATCGTGGTCTCCAACCTGGTCCTCGGTGTCGACAAGACCAACTGGCCGGTCATGCTGGTGCTCGGAGTCGTCAACGCCGCTCTGTACTTCTTCCTCTTCACCTTCCTTATTAAGAAGCTCAACCTCCACACGCCTGGTCGCGAGGAGGAGTCCGAGCTCGCCGAGTCCGTCGCCGAGGGCGAGGCCGCCGCGTCTGTCGCGGTGAAGCAGGGCGCTGTTGCCGCGGCTCCCGCAGAGGGCGTCGATGCGGGCATTGCCGATCTGGTCGCAGGTCTTGGCGGCAAGGACAACATCGAGGAGCTCGAGAACTGCTTTACGCGTCTCCGCGTGAACGTTAAGAACCCGGACCTCATCGATGAGAACCTCATCAACCACGTGCCCAACAGCGGCATCAACCGCAACGGCAATAATATCCAGATCATCTTTGGCATGAAGGTCGCCGAGATGCGCGACAAGGTCGAAAACGCAATTGAGAAGGAGCAGTAAACAATGATCATTACTCTGTGTGGTGGCGGATCCACCTTTACCCCCGGCATCGTCAAGTCCATCGCTCTGCGCAAGGACGAGCTCGACGTTGACGAGATTCGTCTGTACGACATCAACGAGGAGCGCCAGCGCAAGATCGGCGTGCTCGTGGACTGGATTTTGCACGAGGACCTCGGCCTGGACATCAAGCTTACGGTGACCACCGACAAAAAGACGGCTTTTACCGACGCGAGCTTCGTGTTTGCCCAGATGCGCGTGGGCGGCTATGCCATGCGCGAGCAGGACGAGAAGATTCCGCTGCGTCACGGCTGCGTGGGCCAGGAGACCTGCGGCTGCGGCGGCCTTGCCTACGGCATGCGTACCATCTTCCCCATGGTCGAGCTGATTGACGACGTTGAGAAGTACGCCAAGAAGGACTACTGGATTCTCAACTACTCCAACCCTGCCGCCATCGTCTCCGAGGGCTGCCGCGTCCTGCGCCCCAACGCTCGCATCATCAACATCTGCGACATGCCGATCGCGATTATCGACGTGGTTTGCGCTGCACTCGATATCGACAAGAAGGACGTCGAGTACGACTACTTTGGCCTCAACCACTTTGGCTGGTTCACCTCGATCCGCCACAAGGGCGAGGAGGTGCTCCCGCAGCTGCGCGAGTACATCAAGGAGCACGAGATTCTGCTGCCCGATTCTTACCTCAAGGGCATGAGCTCGCTGATGTCCAAGAAGCCCGAGGAGGCCACCGACGAGCATCCCGAGCAGAACCGCCACACCAAGGGCAGCTGGTACTACGTCTGGAAGGGCGAGTACGAGATCATGGAGTGCTTCCCGGAGTACCTGCCCAACACGTATCTGAACTACTACCTGCAGCAGAAGGAGTTCGTCGAGCATTCCAACCCCGAGCGCACCCGTGCAAACGAGGTCGAGGAGACGCGCGAGAAGAACCTCTTTGATGGCATCGACCATTACGAGAAGACGGGCGAGATCGACGAGGGCACGTTCTATGCGGGCAGCCACGGCGACTGGATTGCCGATCTGGCCATCGCTCTGAAGAACGATACCAAGCAGCGCTTCCTGGTCATTTGCGAGAACAAGGGCGCTATCCCCAACATGCCCTACGACGCCATGGTCGAGCTGCCTGCCTACATTGGCAAGAACGGCCCCGAGGTCATCAGCCGCGACAACATCCCGCTGTTCCAGCAGGGTCTTATGATGCAGCAGCTGAACTCCGAGAAGCTCATCGTCGAGGCTACGATCGAGGGTTCGTACGAGAAGGCGCTCAAGGCCTTTACGCTCAACAAGACCGTGCCTTCGATGAAGGTCGCCAAGGAGGTTCTCGACGACATGATCGAGGCCAACAAGGGTTACTGGCCCGAGCTTCGCTAAAGACAGAAGGTCTCTGGCACAAAAGAGCCGCTGACCGTAAAACTTGATCAATGCCCTGTTCGCGTGTTAGCGCGGACGGGGCATTGCCGTTTTGCGCAAAGGGTTGATATGGGGGTGGGCAGCGCCGTCGCATCGAGATTGCCCGAGCCCTGCTGTGCCCAGGCGACGCGGTGATTCTGGACGAGCCCTTTACCGGTCTAGATACCGCTGCGCGCGACGCATGCGCCGAGGTCGTGCTCGACTTGCTCGACGGCCGCATGATGTTGTTTGCCACGCACGATGTCGTCGACGCTCAGGCCCTCAATATCTCGGATATCATCACGCTCTAAATACTTACTCAGCAACAAAAGGATCCGTTTTTTCTCCGTCCCCATGGGGTCGGGTATGGTATTCTATCTGCGGGGTAATACTTAGGAATACCAAGTAATACCAACGCTGTAGAAACAAACTCCAGATGCGGGCCAATCGGGTTGCCTTCACAGCCCGTCGCCCAGCCGCGTGGCCCGCATCTATCCGCACCACCGTCGTTTCAAAAAGGAAGCGCCATGGCAGAACACATGACCCCGGTTGTCGCGAAGGTCTTGCCCGAGGAGAAGGCAGCCTTCGCGGCGGCAACCCAGCTCGTGGGTACCACGCCGTCCAACGCCATCCGCATGTTTATCGCTGCGTTCAATCGCTGCGGCACCTTCCCGTTCGACATCTCGCCCAACGGGGCTTTTGGCACTGCGCCCGATTCTCATCAACAATGACTGTCCCAAACTGCCGGCACTTGGGGACGTTCCTTTTCTGCCGGCAGTTAAGGAACGTCCCTAAGTGCCGGGTTTTGAGGAGGTTGGCATGCTCAATGCGATGATTTGGGCGCTTGCCTGTTTTGGCGTCGTCGCTGCCGATATCGCCCTGAGCGTGGTTTTGTTTTCCGCTCTGGGCGTCGCATCGGTGTTCATGGGCTTTTCGATTGACGACCTCGATATTCAATTGCTTCAGGCTGCCGCGCAGATGGCGTCGTTTTTGATGGCGCTGCTGTGGTGGCGTTATCTGTGGCCGCGCTCGTTTATGGCGCGCTGGCAGGGCGAGCGCCCGCTTGGCGGGGGAGCAAATGCTGCATGGAAGCGCATCGTTTGCGTTATCGTGATTGGCCTAGCCCTGCAGGTGGTCGTTGGCTACGTGATCGACGCCGTGCTGGCGCTGTTGCCCGATGCCGCGGCCGACTACAGCGAGCTTGTCGAGGAAACAGGCATGGGTGACACCAGCTATCTCGCCGTCCTGACTACGGTGCTCGGCGCCCCATTTTGTGAAGAGCTGCTGGTGCGCGGCATCATTTTTGAGTTTTCGCTCCGAGCGTTTAACCCGCAGTGTCGCCCACTTTGGAAGCGCCGGCGTCGTGCGGGTGCGCAGGACGGCGCCATGGTGTCCTGGGCGGCCCCAAGTACGTGGGGTATTGCCGCGGCGATTGTGCTGCAGGCGGCAATCTTCGGTTTTATGCACATGAATTGGGTGCAGGGTTGCTACGCGGGCGCTGCCGGTCTGGTCTTTGGCTGGGTGCTCGTGACCACCGGAAAGCTCCGTTACACGATCCTGTTGCACTTTGCCTTTAACGCCGGGTCGTATCTCATGACGTTGCTCTGGTTTGTGAACACGCCGTTCGATGTGGCAATTACGGTCGCTATCGCTGGCGTCATCCTCGTTGAGGCAATGCGCTCACTGCGCCACGCGTGTGGGATGGACGCAGCGAGCGCACCGCTGCCCTAGTTGTGACGCCCGCCTCCGTTGGCGCCCTGTCGTCCCTGGGCCGCACGGTTGCGGCCGGCGGTGTTCTGCGCACGCGACATGCCGCCGTGCCCCTTGCTGCCCTTGGGGCCCTTGCCGGCACCACCGTGGGCCCTGCCGCCCTTCTTGCCGGTGCCATGCCCGCCGCCAGCAGACGTCTCGCCCGGGCGCGGCGGCACGGGACGAATCAGACAATGCTTGGTGTAGCCGATCAGGTCACGACGCCCGGCTTTCTCCAGTGCCTCGCGCACGAGCTTGTAGTTCTCGGGTTTGCGATATTGGATGAGCGCGCGCTGCATAGCCTTCTCGTGCGGGTCACGCGCCACATAGATTGGCTCCATGGTGCGCGGGTCAACGCCGGTGTAGTACATGCAAGTGCTCATCGTGGACGGGGTGGGGTAGAAGTCCTGCACCTGCTCGGGCATGTAGCCCATGTCGCGCACGGCCTCGGCAAGCTCCACCGCTTCCTTCATGGTCGAGCCGGGGTGGCTCGAGATGAGGTACGGCACCACGTACTGCTTGAGTCCGTATTCGCGGTTCAAGCGCTCAAATTTGCGGCAGAACGCGTCGTAGACGGCTCGGCTCGGTTTGCCCATCACGGACAGCACCGCATCGCTCACGTGCTCGGGCGCTACGCGTAGCTGACCCGAGACGTGATGTTCCAGCAGCTCGCGCAAAAACTCGTCCGAGGTGTCGGCCATGGTGTAGTCAAAGCGGATGCCGCTGCGCACGAAGACCTTTTTGACGCCCGTCAGCTGGCGCAGGTCGCGCAGCAGCTGCGTGTAGCCGCTCTCGTCGACCACCATGTTCTTGCATACGCTCGGCCACAGACAGCGCTTGTTCTTGCACACGCCGTGCTTGAGCTGTTTGTCGCAGGCAGGACGGCTAAAGTTGGCCGTCGGTCCGCCCACGTCGTTGATGTAGCCCTTAAACTCGGGGTCGCGCGTGAGCAGCTCGGCCTCGCGCATGATCGAATCGTGGCTGCGCATCTGCAGCACGCGGCCCTGGTGGAAGGTGAGCGCGCAAAACGAGCACTCGCCAAAGCAGCCGCGGTTAGAGCTGATGGAAAACTTGATCTCGGCAAAGGCAGGCACGCCGCCTGCCGCGTCGTAGTCGGGATGCCAATCGCGTGCGTAGGGGAGCTCTGCCACCTCGTCCATCTCGTCAGTGGTGAGCGTCGCCGAAGGCGGGTTCTGCACCACATAGACGCTGTTGGGGTAGGGCTCTACCAGGCGATGTCCGGTGATGGGGTCCATATTCTGCTGCTGCACGTTAAAGCTGCGCGCGTAGTTGAGCTTGTCGGCGGTAAGGTCGTCCCAGCTGGGCAGCAGGTCGTAGTCGTAGACCTCGTCGAGCGAGCTGGTGCGGTAGACGGTGCCATTGATATAGGTAATCTGATCGACGGGTAGTCCCGCGTCGAGCGCATCGGCGATCTCGACGATCGCGTGCTCGCCCATGCCGTAGATGAGGATGTCGGCGCCCGAGTCGAGCAGTACCGAGCGCTTGAGCTTGTCCTGCCAGTAATCGTAGTGGGCCAAGCGACGTAGGCTTGCCTCGATGCCACCGATAATGATGGGGGCATCCTTAAACGTCTGGCGGATGAGATTTCCGTAGACCGTGACGGCTCGGTTGGGGCGGTGACCCTCCTCGCCGCCGGGGGTATAGGCGTCGGTGTGGCGGCGGTGCTTGGTCACCGAATAGTGGTTGACCATGGAGTCCATGTTGCCGGCGCTGACGAGAAAGCCCAGGCGCGGCTCGCCGAGCACGGTGATGCTGGCGGGGTCGGTCCAGTCGGGCTGGCAGATGATGCCCACTTTGTAGCCGTGCGCGTCGAGTACGCGGCTGACGATGGCCATGCCAAAGCTGGGGTGGTCCACGTAGGCGTCGCCGCAGATGTAGACAAAGTCGCACTGGTCCCAGCCGCGCGCATCCATGTCGGCGCGACTGACGGGTAGGAACTTATCGCGGCCCGGACGCCAGGGGCGTGAGGGCGCTGCCTGGGTGTGCGCGGCCCGGGTGGCGGGGGCGGCCGTGACCTGCGCCTTACCGCCGCGCTTTTGCTGCTGGCCCTGTTTGCCCTGCTGACTGCGCTGGTTATTCTGAGCGTGCTGAGGCTTTTTTGCCACGATCCCTCCCGGTGTTTGTATGCTGCACGTAATTGTAACCAGTCTTTTTGGAACGGGGCTAAAAAGACTGGTGGAGTACATGAGCTGGCGGATCGGCGCGTCGATGCGGGTGTCGGCGCTTCTCCCGCCGTTTGTTTCCAGACTGTGTATCCCCGTGTCGAAGGGGTCGTCTCGCGCGCACGCCATGTTGTCAATGGGTTACAGTATGAATGGCGGCAATGTCTCCGCCAACGCACGAGAGGGTCGTCAACAAGGAGGATGTACGACGATGCAGCGTGCCAAACAGATATCGGAGTCCATCGAGCTGGGCATCATCTTGGCGCTCGCCGGTGGCTTTATGGATGTGTATTCGTACATTGGGCGCGACCATGTTTTCGCCAACGCGCAGACGGGCAACATCCTGCTGGTGGGCGTGAGCATCTCGGAGGGCAATTGGGCACTTGCGGGGCGTTACTTCTTCCCTGTGGTTTCGTTTGCTGTGGGCATTATGCTTGCCGACCTGGTACACGAGCGTTTTGGCAGCGTGATTCACTGGCGCCAGGTGACGGTGTTCTTTGAAGCCGGCATCTTGCTGGGCGTGAGTTTTATTCCCGGTGGCGATTTCAACCTGCTCGCCAACTGCCTTACCTCGTTTGCCTGCGGTATGCAGGTCGAGAGTTTCCGCAAGATTCATGGACACGGCATCGCCACGACCATGTGTATCGGCAACTTGCGCAACGCGCTGCAAAACGTGGACGATTACATCATCACCCACAAGCGCGGCTTTTTGGAAAACGGCTTGCTGTACTTTGGCGTGATCTTTACCTTTGTGTTTGGCGCCGTGCTGGGCAACTGGTGTATTGAGCGCATGGGGCTGCACGCCATTGCGGTGGCGAGCGTGCTGCTGTTTATCGCGTTTGCCATCATGTTTATCGACCGTGAACGCGATTTGCGCAGGAAATGGGCCCGCATCATAGCTGACTGGCAGACCACGAGTCTTAAGCGCTAAGGTGCATGTTCGTAACAACATTCAGGAGCCAGAAAAACTATCTAGCTCCTGAATGTTGTTACGAACTACTTTTTGCGATTTATTCGAGATGCTCTTCAATTCGAGCCCTAAGTAGGGCAATGGCTGTAGGTATTCCAATTGCGGCGGCTAATTCGGCTTTATCCAAAACCTGTATGTTAAAGCACGATTGTTTATCACATTGAAGGACGTTAACTGAAGATAGCTCCACTTCCCGTTGACTGAATATATCGTAATCTCCAAATAGGAAGTTACCTTTTATTGTGTAATTCGGTATGTTCGTTACGCACTTCATCTCAAGTCTGTTTAGGCCATAATCGAACACCGCAACTTCCTTGTGTTCGATGATGAGCGCAACCCTGGGCATGTTACTAAAACCACCGTCGACGACAGTAAAGAGTTTTTCATTTGCATCGTCATAAACGGTGTATTTAAGACTCAATAGCTGTCCTAGTGGACCCGTGAACCCATGTCTTTTGATGTTGAGGTTGTCTCCCGCTGGGTTGACGAGAGCCAGAGCATGCGGATAAGGGTTACCTTCAATTGAGATTCGATATTCGTTTGTAGCCGTCTTGCTCGATTTAGGACCAGTAGCCATCATGCGTCATCGCCTCGATCGAATTGGAACCGTCTTCTGCTTCGTGCGGAGAATTACGCTGTACGTTGCAGTACATGCAGCTGCAATAACCGCATGGGCAATTTCTAACAAAATGAATGACACTATTTGCTGCACGCATATTGATCACTATAAAGTATCCTTTTATAAACGTATTGTCAAACATATATTGCTAAAACAGAAACAATTTATAGACTGAGTTGCTCGTATTCTTTGGGCGATTGCTCCTATAATCTAGCCTTCGCTGCTGTCGGGAGGGAAGGACTGGGGCTCCGTTATTATGTTGAAACGCTTTAACACTTTTGATGTTCTCATGCATTTTTTGTTTCAAAAGCGTTAGGATGAGATTCATAGCGTGGGGCGTAATGGGTGCCCCGCACACGATGGGAGGCTATCAATGGCTAATCGTTTCGTTCTTAACACCATTTCTTATCATGGTTCTGGCGCCATCAAGGAGATCCCCGGCGAGCTCCAGCGTCGCGGCTACAAGAAGATCTTCGTCTGCTCCGATCCCGATTTGGTCAAGTTTGGCGTTACCGCCAAGGTGACCGACGAGCTCGATGCCGCCGGTATTGCTTGGAGCCTCTACTCCGAGATTAAGCCCAACCCCACCATCCAGAACGTCAAGGACGGCGTCGAGGCCTTCAAGGTCGCCGAGGCTGACGCTATCGTGACTATCGGTGGCGGCTCCTCCATGGACACCGCCAAGGCTATCGGCATCATCATCAACAACCCCGAGTTCGCCGATGTCCGCAGCCTCGAGGGCGTTGCTCCGACTAAGAACCACGCCGTGTTCACCATCGCCGTGCCGACGACCGCCGGTACTGCCGCTGAGGTGACCATCAACTACGTCATCACCGACCCCGAGAAGGTCCGCAAGTTCGTGTGCGTCGACACCAACGATGCCCCCGAGGTCGCCGTCGTCGACCCCGACATGATGGCTTCCATGCCCGCCGGCCTGACCGCTTCTACCGGCATGGATGCTCTGACCCACGCTATCGAGGGCTACACCACCAAGGGCGCTTGGGAGCTCTCCGACATGTTCCACTTTGAGGCTATTAAGCTGATTAGCGAGAACCTGCGCGACTCTGTCGCTGAGGCCAAGTCCGGTCAGCCCGGCTCCGGCCGCGAGGGCATGGCCCTTGGCCAGTATGTCGCCGGCATGGGCTTCTCCAATGTTGGCCTGGGCATCGACCACGCCATGGCTCACACCCTGTCCGCTCACTACGACACCCCGCACGGCGTCGCTTGCGCCATGCTGCTGCCGATCGCCATGGAGTTCAACAAGCCGGTTTGCGCCGAGCGCCTGGCCAAGGTTGCCGTCGCCATGGGCGTTGACACCACGGGCATGAGCACCGACGAGGCCGCTGACGCTGCCATCGCCGCCGTCAAGCAGCTCTCTGCCGACGTGAACATCCCGCACGTCTGCGAGGCCATGAAGGCCGACGAGATCGAGGTCCTGGCCAAGGACGCTATGGCCGACGCCTGCTTCCCGGGCAACCCGCGCGAGGCGACGCTCGACGACGTCATCGAGCTCTTCAAGAAGATCTGCCCGGCTGCTTAACCTGGTTCGGCGGGCCCCGCCCGTTAGCCCCAGAATCGTCCTCGGACATGTCGGAGCCCCCGCTGCGCACTACGTGCGGCGGGGCCTCCTTCTGTCCTGCGGAAAGATTCTGGGGCTAACGGGCGGGGCCCGCCGTCTCGTTGTCGTGGCGGGCGCTGTTCGGAAGAGCTCGATGGGTCATCTCGCTGGGTAAATATTTGTGCGTGATGGTATCGTTGTTGGGGCTTTTACTGATTACGGGATGTTGACTTTGGAGTTGTGGATGGTGTCCCAAATGGATTCTACGCTTGGTTTTATTACTGACCAGCTTAAGACGCTGACTTCTATTGCCTCGCCTACGGGCTATACCCGTGCGGCGACTGATTATCTAATGGAAACGTTGTGCGATATGGGGTTTGGGCCTGAGCGTTCTAATAAGGGTAACGTGCTCGTTGAGCTTGGTGGCGAGGGTGAGCCGCTCGTACTGGCGAGCCATGTCGATACCCTGGGCGCCATGGTGCGCTCCATTAAGGACAATGGTCGCCTGCGCCCCACGACCCTAGGCGGGCATCAGTGGTCTACGGCCGATGGCGAGAACTGTACCGTCTACACGCGTGACGGCAATGTGTACACGGGTGTGGTCCTCAATACCGAGCCTTCGGCGCATGTGGCCGATGAACCGGTCAAGACCATCGAGAAGAACATGGAAATCCTGCTCGACGAGAACGTTGACAGCAAGGACGATGTGCTCGAGCTGGGTATTCAGACCGGTGACATCATCGCTATGGATCCGCGTACCACGGTGACGGAGAGCGGCTACATTAAGAGCCGCTTCTTGGACGACAAGCTGTCGGCCTCCATTTTGCTGGGCTTGGCGCGTGCCGTCGCCGCTGGCGAGGTGACGCTCTCGCGCAAGGTGTCGCTGCTCTTTACCGTGTACGAGGAGGTCGGTCACGGCGGTGCCTTTGTGCCGGCTGATACGCGCGAGATGATCAGCGTGGACATGGGCTGCGTGGGCGACGACCTTGGCTGCACCGAGCGCATGGTTTCGATTTGCGCCAAGGATTCGGGCGGTCCGTACAACTACGACCTGGTAACCACGCTGTCCAATATCGCGCGCGAGCTGGAGCTCGATTACGCCATCGATGTGTACCCGCACTACGGTTCGGACGTCGAGGCCACGCTCTCGGCCGGCTACGACATTCGCCATGGTCTGATCGGCCCCGGCGTGTACGCGAGTCACAACTACGAGCGCAGCCACATCGACGGCGTGCGCAATACCTACGAGCTCGTTCGCGCCTACGTTCAGCGCTAGGGGAGCAGCTTGCGACTCGGCTGACCAATCGCTAAGGCCCGATTTCTCGGGCCTTTTTTCGCTTTGGGTCGTTTAGTATTATGATGTCTGTAATCTATTAACTAAACGTGTAAATTACTTAACGAGGTGATGCGGTGTATGGATACGTCTGAGTACTTGTCTATGGGTGATGCTGCCCGCCTGTTGGGCGTTACGAAAGCCCGCATATCTCAACTTGCCGCATCGGGAACGCTCGCGTGCGATATTGTGGGCGGCCGGAAGATGATCGAGTACAATTCTGCGATCGCCTATCAAAAGGTCCGCAAACGAGGGCGCCGTCCTGCAGCCGATGTGGGACGCAAGTTTACGCTGATGTCGGCCGACCATGAGGTCGCGCATGTCTCATTTGATCCGACGCGCGAGTTTCCCTTCGAAATCGCCGAGGTCCTCGATGCGCAACGAATGCCGTTTGGCACATGCTCGAGCTCTTCTCCAACGGTGAATAAGCGGGAGCTCAACGCGTGGTGGGGGCATCGGTCGGTACCCGATGTTCGCCCCGGGCTTATCTCGCGCTACCGAGAGTTAAGGATCGTCAACGGCACTGAGGTGCCGGTTCAGTGCCTGGGCCTCTCGCTTTCGGATTGCTATTGGCTGCGGCCGACCGATTGCGACGGGCTCGAATGGCGAAACATCAATTACTTTGAGAACGAATTTGAGCGATCGGCGCCCGAGGGGCGTTCGGGTTGGCTGGAAGGCATCGGTCTTAAAAATCCCGACAACACATCCGAGGGCGAGCTTCCTAAATCGTGGATGATTCGCAACGGTGTTCGCGTCCTGGTCAAGGGGTGCGGCATGGACGATCAACGTCCCTTTAACGAGGCGGTTGCAACGGCTCTACATCGTCGCTTGCTGTCAGAGGGTGAGTTTGTTCCCTATGCGGTTGAGCGGATGTTCGATGGCCCTGTGTGTTTGTGCGACGACTTTCTTGACGGCCGCGAGGAATATGTTCCGGCTGTTTACGTTAAGAACGCTCTTGGCGGTCAGCGAGGAAACTCGACGTACGACCGGTACTGCCGCTTCCTTGGTAAGCATGGAGCAGACGAGGCTGCCGTGAGAAGGTCTATGTCGCAGATGATCGTTTGCGATGCCCTTTTGGCCAACAGCGATCGCCATTGGCGAAACTTCGGCATCATCCGCAATGTCGACACCCTGGAGATAAAACCTGCACCGCTGTTCGATAGCGGCAACTGTCTGTGGTATAACGTGCCAACTGCCGTGCTCTCAGCTGGGGAGTTTGGGTTTTCCGCTAAGCCGTTTGGGCCCGACCCTTTCGTCCAGCTGGCGCTTGCGGACTCGCTCGATTGGTTCGATTCATCGCGGCTCAACGGATTTGTTGATGAGGCAATCGAGATTCTTTCGCAGAGCGAATGGGCGACGGCGGAGGATCGACTTGAGGCCATTTGCCGCGGCCTCGAGCGTCGCGTAATCGAGGTTGGTGCCGCTGTTGAGGTACTTCGACACGTGCGGCGATAAACCAGCGGCTACTTAAGTGCGCCGGTTACGGTACCACCGCCCAGGACGATGTCGCCGCGATAGACTACAACGGCCTGGCCGGGGGCGATGGCTCGCTGCGGCTCGTCAAAAGTTAGCAGTATTTGCCCGTCTTCGTCACGCGTGAGGGTCGCTGCCTGGTCTTTCTGACGGTAGCGGTACTTGGCACCTACACGAATGCCGCCGGCGTCGAGCTCAGCCTCCATGCGCGTGTCCGGCGCGCTCCAGATCCACTCATCGGCAGTTAGCGCCGAGGCGGTTAGGTCCTCGGCCTCGCCCAGATGTACGGTGTTGTCGGTGGTGTCGACGCCCGTTACATACACCGGATGCGCCATCGCTACACCCAGGCCTTTGCGCTGGCCGATGGTGTAGCGCAGCGCGCCGTTATGGCGTCCGACCACGCTGCCGTCGCGCCACACAATGTCGCCCGGTGCAGCGGCATGTTCGCAGCGGCGCTCGATATAGCCCGCGTAGTCGCCGTCCGGGATAAAGCAGATGTCCTCGCTCTCGGCCTTCTTGGCGTTGATGAAGCCCTGCTCGGCGGCAATGCGGCGTACGTCGCGCTCCTTGTCCAGCCCTGCCAGCGGAAAGATGGTGCGTGCCAGGCGCTCCTGCGTAAGCGAATACAAAAAGTAGCTCTGGTCCTTTTTGGGATCTTCGCCGCGATGTAGCTGCCAGGTGCTGTCTGCCGCCTGGCTTGTTTTGGCGTAATGGCCCGTGGCGATGTAGTCGCAGCCCATATCCAGCGCCGCATCGAGCAGCGCGCCAAACTTAATATGGCGGTTGCAGATGATGCACGGGTTGGGCGTCAACCCCTCCTGGTAGGCGGTCACGAAGCGCTCGATAACATTGCGGTCGAAGGTCTGCTGCAGGTCGAGCACATGGTGGGGTATCCCCAGGCGCTTGGCGACGGCCTTTGCATCGGCGATGTCGCGGTCGACCTTACTCATGCCCGTGGCGGGGTCGGGTGTGGGACAGGTAAGGCGCATGGTGGCGCCGACGCATTCGTAGCCCTGGCGTTTGAGCAGATAGGCAGTCACGCTGGAATCGACGCCGCCGCTCATGGCGACGAGCACGCGCTTGTTGTGCATGGGGAGGTTCTCCTTGGTGGCATGTGGCCAAAAAAGAAAAGCGGCGCGGGAGGCTGGTTCCGCGCCGCAGACATTGTAGCAAGTTCGGACGTCTCGTGGGACACCCTGATGGGATGGGCTCAGGCTGCCGGGAGAGAGGAGACCGGTTCGTCCTGGGCTCAACCTATGGGCGACGGGCCCTAGTCCTGGAAGAGTGCCGTGGACAGGTAGCGCTCACCGGTATCGGCGAGTAGCGCCACGATGGTCTTGCCCTCGTTCTCGGGGCGCTTGGCCAGCTGCAGCGCAGCCCACACGGCGGCGCCGGACGAAATACCCACGAGCACGCCCTCCTTGTGGCCCACGGCGCGGCCGGTGGCAAAGGCGTCGTCGTTCTCGACGGGGATGATCTCGTCATAGATCTGGGTGTCGAGGACGTCGGGCACAAAGCCGGCGCCGATACCCTGGATCTTGTGTGGGCCGGCCTGGCCCTTAGAGAGCACCGGGGAGGTAGCGGGCTCGACGGCGACGACCTGAATCTCGGGGTTCTGCTCTTTGAGGAACTCGCCCACGCCGGTCACGGTGCCGCCGGTGCCAACGCCGGCGACGAAGATGTCAACCTTGCCGTCGGTGTCATCCCAGATCTCGGGGCCGGTTGTGGCCTTGTGGATGGCGGGGTTGGCGGGGTTTACAAACTGACCGGCGATGATGCTGTTGGGAGTCTCCTTCTGCAGCTCCTCGGCTTTGGCGATGGCGCCCTTCATGCCCTTGGAGCCGTCGGTGAGCACGAGCTGTGCGCCGTATGCCTGCATAAGCTTGCGGCGCTCGACGGACATGGTCTCGGGCATGGTGATGATCACCTTGTAGCCGCGGGCCGCCGCCACCGAGGCGATGCCGACGCCGGTGTTGCCGCTCGTGGGCTCGATGATGGTGTAGTCGCCGCCGCGCACGAGCTTGCCGGCCTTCTCGGCCTCGTCAATCATGTTTTTGGCGACACGGTCTTTGACGGAGCCGGCGGGGTTGAAGTACTCGAGCTTGACGAGCACGCGGGCCTTGAGGTCCTCATCGGCCTCAAAGTGGGTGAGCTCCAAAAGCGGGGTGTGGCCGATAAGCTGATCGATAGACGTGTAAACCTTGCTCATGGTGAACCTCCAAAGTGTTCAAGTTGCTGGTTGCCGTGTGGTTTCACGGTGCGTGTGCAGCTAAACCCATAAACCTTATAGGTTGTTCGTTTAGCTGTTGGGAAGCATACTAGGCACTAAAGCCTAGTAATGCAATAGGAAATAGAAGATTATTACGAGTCGATTAACCATCTTGACCGGAACGGGTATTTTCAAAACCAACTTTTCGGCTAGAATTTCTACGGACTAAATGACCGAAAGGCAGCACTATACATGTTGGTTTCTACTAAGGGCAGATATGCCCTGCGCGTTATGGTCGATCTGGCCGAGCACCAGGCGGCCGGCCGCATCCCGCTCAAAGAAATCGCGGCGCGACAGGGGATTTCCGAGAAATATCTCGAGAACATCTTGGCGACGCTCGTGCGCGCCAACATGCTCTCGGGCATGCGTGGCAAGGGCGGCGGCTACGTGCTCACGCGCCCGCCCGAGCAGTACACGGTGGGCGAGATCCTGCGCCTGACCGAGGGTAGCCTGGCGCCAGTTGCTTGCCTGGATGGTGACTGCAAGGGCTGTTCGCGTTCGGACGAGTGCCCCACGCTCAGCGTGTGGAAGAACCTGGACAAGCTCATCAACGACTATCTCGACGGCGTGACGCTCGACCAGCTCGTCGCCCCCAACGAGGGCTACGATTACGTGATCTGATTCCACCTTCCATTTGGGGACGGGGTAGAAATGGTAGATTTCTTTACCCTCTTAGGCTCGATAAAGAAGAAGGCCGTCCATCGTTTCGATGGGCGGCCTTCATTTTGGCGTGTTGTGGCGATCCGTATCGGTTCGCTCTAGTTCTTGGCGATGCTGTCGAGAATGCTGCGCATGATGGATACCAAGATGCTGCCCATAAACGCCGATCCAAAGCTGGCGATGGAGATGCCCGCGCCCAGCAGATTCACCGATAGGTAGCTGGCGAGTTCGAGCATAAAGCTGTTGACGACAAGCTGGAAAATGCCCAGCGTAATGATGGTGAGCGGCAGCGAGATGACCGTCAGGAACGGTTTGACGAGCGAATCGACGATATTGAGGAACAGTCCTACGAAGGCGAAACAGACCCAGGCCTCGGCAAAGCCGAAGGGTTGGATGCCGGGGACGAGGAACGTGGCGATCGCGATAGCGATCGAGGTGAAGAGCCAGTTAAGCATAAAGCGCATGGCGTGAATCCTTTCTTGCGCCGGGGTTGCTGGCGTCGCGTGAAGCGGCTTGCGGCGGCGACCTGGATGGTTGCGCGGGTGCGCCGCGGTGTTTGGGCGCCCATTGTCTCAAATATTCGTGGAGCTTGCGTGCGCATTCGGTTTCAAAACGGCGTTCGACCTAAAAAACGTGCCGCTGACAGAGAGTCTTGTCGCTTTAGTTTGGTGGTGTGCTAAACTGCTACGGGCAAAAGCCACAGGCGTTGCCCTATTGCATAGAACGGGCGAACGATGCCCGATGTTAGTATCAACTTCGATGCCTTTTGGCGGGTTTGGCGGTAATCGATGAATATCGAGAACATGTTTGACAAGCCTGATGTCAAGCAGCTAGTCCACGCATTTAGCCTTTTGGACGACGAGAAAGATATCCAAGCGTTTTTGACCGATATCTGCACGCCGCGTGAGATTTGTGATCTTTCTCAGCGTTTGCAGGTGGCGCGCTATCTGGACGAGGGCGAGCCCTATGTCGAGGTCCAGGCCCGCACCGGCGCTTCGTCCACCACAGTGAGCCGCGTGTCCAAGGCACTCAACGGCGAGTACGGCGGCTACCGCAAGATCCTCATCAAGCTGGAGGATGGCGAGTAGGCTAGCGACAAAAACGAATTGCGCAGAACCGTCCCTTCGGGGGCGGTTTTTATATGCCCGCAATCGGCTGGTGCGTTGGGGTCAGGTTGCTTCGTACCAAAAGATGGAGCTGCGGTGGCAATGTGTCCGCTTGGGCGGGTAGGATGGATACATTGATTATTGCGAACGGTTTGAGTGGAGGACCATGCCTGTTCGAATCTATACCACCAACGCCGGCGCGGATTTGAGCGATGCCGAGGCGGCGCTGCTCGCCGACCTGGTTGCCCGCCACGGGCGTGCCGTTTTGCTGGTGCCTACGTTTGCCGAGCTCGATCTGTGCCGTCATGATGCGGCGGAAGCTGGGGTTTCACTGGGTATCGATTACAAGACCCCTTCGTCGTGGCTCCGTTCGCTGTGGGAGCTTATGGGCGATGGCCGTAGCTTTGTGGATAACCTTCAGTGCCAGATGCTGTTCTCGGACATGATCGACCGCCGCGATGACGCTGCTCTGCAGCCGCTTTCGCGCAGCCAGGGCACGGTGCGTATGCTCGCGCGTATGGCTCGCGATGTGCTGCCGGGTGTGGCAGGGACAGGTGCCGAGCGTTGCTGCGACAACGTTTGCAAGCCCAAGCCCAAAAGCGACGCCGAGGCTCGCGTGTTTGAACTTCTGTGCGCCTATGCGAGCGGCTTGGACCGTCGAGATATGGTCGAGCCCTGCGAGGCAGCTGACATTATGGCCGGTGCCCTGGCCGATAACCTGCCGGCGTGCACCCGCGCCGTATGCGCGCGCGGTATCACGTCGTTTACGCGCGGCCTGCTCGAGCTGCTGTCTGCCGTGGCGAACAATGGGGGAGAGGTCGTCGTGCTGCTTGCCCGCGAGCAGGCGGCAATGCGCGAGGAACTTGCTGCCGCCTTTGATGCCCGCGGCGTGCTGTTTGAGGTTGCACCGCTGGACGAGGATGCCGGCGCTCCCGCGATTGCTCCAAAGTCCGTCGTACGTCCTGCCTTTGTGGAAGTCGCCGGGCCCCATGCCCGTGCCCGTGTCTATGCGGACGTCATCGATAAGATGGTGAAAGCGCGCAAGGAGTCCAAGGACGATAAAGCTGCTGCAACACCCGCCGACCCCGTACGCGTGCTCGTTGTTTCTGCCCGGGCACCCCAGCTGTTCGGCGAGCTTGCCGCTCGTTTGGCGGCGCGCCACGTTGCTGCCGAGACGGCCGAGTTCACGGCGTTTTCCCAATCCATTGCGGGCAGGCAGTTCACGGCGCTCGCCAATCTGATCGAGCGCATGAAGGCCGCCGACGAGGGCACCGCCTCCAAGACCGAGTGGTGGCCCGCCCCGGAGCTTACTGACTGGATCTACAGTCCGCTTTCGGGCGCCGATGCCGCCAGCGCGCGAACCTTCGATAAGAACATGCGACTGTCGCGCAGCAAGACCACTGCGGGCGTCAAGAGCCTGCTGCAGAGCGTGCAGGGCCAGGTGAGGGGCGCGCGTAAAGCGGCGAGCGACGAGAACTGGTTTAAGAACGTGCCATGCGTGGTCTCGGACGTGTTTCAGGCGCTGTGGCGCGACAAGCCCGTGACGGCGCTCAAGGCCATGCTTGCCGTTGCCGAGGCACTGCCCGATCGCGCGCTTGGTGGTCTCGACGGCCAGGCCCGTCGCCAGGCGGAGGTGGCCCTGCTGCGCCACGTCATCGACATCCTTATGAATGGCGCCCGTGCGCTCGACGTGTCGCAGGCCGCGACCGTGCCCGTGCTCGACGACATTCGAACCAAGGTGGACAAGCGTAGCGCCGCCTACGATTACGAGACCTACGAGGTTGACCGTGCGCCACGCGCCCAGGTTCGCTTTGCTTCGCTTGCCGATGCGGCGGCTCTGCGCCCCGGCAGCTACGATGCCGTGCTGTTTGCCGATGTCGATCTGGACAGCTATCCGCTCTCACACGAAGAGGGGCCGCTGACCACGCTGACGGCGAGCCTCGGTCGCGAGGGCGTGACGCTTGAGCCTGCGGCCTTGCTGCGCGCACGCTTTGGCCGCGCGATACAAGCGTCGCGTGGTCCGGTTACGCTCGCCCGTGTGACCCACGATCGTCAGGCGCGCGAGTGTTATCCGGCGGCCGTGTGGACCGAGTTGCGGGCGCATGCCGAGGCCGCTAACGATGCTAAGGCCGCTGACGCCGACAAGGCCGCTGACGACGCTAAGGCCGTTGGCGCCGACAAGGCGAAGTGCGTGGGTGAGGGCGATATCGTAAGGGACTTCGATCCCGCGGCAGGCGAAGGTCTTAGGCGCGAGCGCGTGACCTGCGAAGCTCCTCAGCATCTGAGCGATGAAGCCATTCCGTATCTGGTCCTGCGCCGTCGCGATGGCGAGGGCGAGGATGCGCCGCTGGTGCCGCGCCTGACGTCCGCCTCGCAGATCGAGGCCTATTCGACCTGCCCGCTATGCTGGTTCGTGTCGTATCGCGTGAAGCCCCAGTCTATTGATGCGGGCTTTGGAAACATGGAGAAGGGCAACTTTGTCCACGATGTGCTGGAGCACCTCCATGCCCGCCTGCCCCAGGAGGGCATGGAGCGCGTGACACCCATGAATCTGCCGCGCGCGAAGGAGCTGCTGCACGAGGTCTTTGCCGAGACCCTGGCCGAGCACGCCGGCAAGCGCGGTACCGAGGGCCCGCTGGTGCCGCTCTCCCCGGTGGAGGAGCGCCAGGTGGCCGAGATTTTGCCGCAGCTGGAGGGCGTGCTTGCCTACGAGTCCGAGGCGCTCGCGCCCTTCGCGCCGCGCTACCTGGAGTTTGCGTTCAACGAGCTCCGGGTCGAGTATGCCGGTTGGCCACTCGGTGGGCGCATCGACCGCGTTGACGTGGATGCCGAGAATCGCGCCGTGGTAATCGACTACAAGCATCGTTCGGGTGTCGAGGAGTTTAAACTCGCCGACCCCACGGTGCGCGACGAGGAGTCGGGCGAGGCCCCCATCGACGACCCGCGCTGGCTGCCGCCCCATACCCAGACACTCATCTACGCGCAGGCCATGCGTCGGGCGCTGGATCTGGATACCCGCGCCGCGCTCTATTTTTCGACCAAGGGCGGCAAGCCCGCGCTGCGCGGTGCGGCGAGCGCCGAGTTGCTTGAGGAAGAGCGCGGCGACGGCCGCATCCCAGGCCTTAAGAAGGGCTTTCCCGGCGAGGGCGGCAACATGGACTTCGATGCGCTGCTCGATCGCGTGGAGACCGGCATTGCCGAGCGTCTGCGCGAGCTCGAGGCAGGCAACGTTGCCGCCGTCGACCCGACGTCGGCTCAGGCCGCGCATGCGCGCTGCTCGTATAACCACGAAGGAACGTTTGTAAGGAGGGACGTGTAGACCATGGATCTTTCGACTTTGATGCCGCAACAACTGCAAGTCGTCAAAACGCTCGACCGCCCGCTGTTTGTCCCGGCAGGTGCCGGCTCGGGCAAGACCTTTACCCTCACGCGCCGCATCGTCTATGCGCTCTCGCCCGAATCCGGTCCGTTTGTCGAGCATCTGGATCAGGTGCTTGCCATTACCTTTACCAAAGATGCCGCGGCCGAGATTCGCGACCGCGTGCGTCGCGCGCTTATCGAAGAGGGTATGGACGAGGAGGCCCTGACCGTCGACGACGCTTGGATCTCGACCATTCACGGCATGTGTTCGCGCATCCTGCGCGCGCATGCGTTGGAGCTGGGCATCGATCCCGAGTTCACGGTGCTTACCGATACCGATGAGCTTATGGATCAGGCTGTTGAGCATGTGCTGGCCCGAGCGACGGCACCCGATGCCGCCCCCGAGCTCGCCGCTTCGCTTAAAAGCCTCTACGCCTGGTATCCCATGGCAGGCGAGGGCGGCCTCTTTGGCGCCGGCACCACCATCAAGGGCCTGGTGCGTGAGCTGCTGGAGCTCTCGAGCCAGCTGCCGGGCGGTATGGACGACGTGTGCGTGGCGCGCGGCCAGGCCGATACCTCGGCACTCGCCGATGCCTATCGTGCGGCGCTGGGCGCAAGCAAGGCCGCGACCGAGAAAGCGCAGGTGGCACTCGATGCCATCGACGCGTTTGAGGCGAGCGGCAAAACTATGGAGGATGTGGCGCGACTCATGATGTCGTGCAGCATGCCTCGGGCGAGCAAGGCGTTTCCTAAGGAGCAGGTGGAGCTGCTCAAGGCCGAGGCCGCCGATGCATTTATCAATATCGTGCTTGCCTGCGGCGGTCCGGCGCTCGATGCGCTGGTGGGGCTTGCTCGTGCTGTGGAGGCGGAATACCGCGCGCTCAAGGCTGACCAGTCCGCGCTTGATAACAACGACCTGCTGCGCATGGCGTACGAGGCGCTGCGCGATTATCCCGCCATCCGAGCGGCCTATGAGGGTCGCTTTAAGATGGTCATGATCGATGAGTTCCAGGATACCGACCAGATGCAGGTCGATTTGATCCGTTACCTGACGGGTGCGGGGGAGCGCGCGCTGTGCACCGTGGGCGATGCACAGCAGTCAATCTACCGCTTCCGTGGCGCCGAGGTCGAGGTGTTCCGTCGCCAGGAGCGCAAGGTGGGCCTGTCTGCCGCTCCCGAGGCGACTGCCGCGGCCGACGCCCCTTCTGGCGAGCTCGTTAAGCTCGTGCGCAACTTCCGCAGCCATGACGAGGTGCTGCGTTACGTGGCGCGCGTCTTCGACGGCGATGACGGCGGCCTGATGCAGGGCTTTTTGGATCTTGAGGCGAGCGACGGCCGCAAGGACACGCTGGTAGCGGACGCCTCGCGTCGTCAGGCGCTCTTTGTTGCCGGCGGCAGTACGCAGGAGCGCACACAGGCCAAGGCCCGCGCGATCGCCGAGCGCTTCCGTGCACTTGCCAATGCCGGTCAGCCCCAGGGCGGCATGGTGCTGCTGCTGGGCCGCATGACAAACGCCGACGTCTATGCCCAGGCTTTCCGCGACCAGGGGCTCGACTGCGTGATCGCAGGCGGCTCAGTCTTTGCCCAAGCTGCCGAGGTGCAGACGGTGCGCGCCCTAGTCTGCGCGCTCGCCAACCCGGCCGATACGGCGCAGGGCCTTATGCCGCTGCTCGCCTCGCCGATGTTTGCGCTCGGCGCCCAGGAGTTCCTGGCGCTGGCGACCAAGCTGGACGACCAGACGGGGGAGACCTCGCGCCGCAACATCGATATGGGCATCATGAGCGATTCCGATGTGCCGGGCCTGCAAGGCCTGCCGCTCGTGACGCGCGCCCGCGAGGTGTTGCGGTATGCGCTTCGTCGTGTGGGTCGCGATTCGTTCGCCGCCATAGCGCGCGACGTGGTCAACGCCTCCGGCTGGTTCGTGCGTCTGGCGCAGCGTGGCCCCGAGGGCAAGGCTATCGCCGCCAACGTGCTCAAGGCGCTCGACGCCGTGGCCGAGGCGGAGGCCGAGTTCGGCAACTCGCCGCGCTCCATCGCGCTCGCCTTCGACCGCTTCCTGGCGGGCAAGGAGGCGCCGGGCGCGCTCAACGAGGAGGGTGACGGCGCGGTACGCATCATGACCGTGCATGCATCCAAGGGTCTGGAGTATCCGGTCGTCGCGGTGTCCGAGTGTTTTGGCGTGCGCAAATCGTCCGGTGCGGCACAGATGGGCCGCGTCGACGGTGGGGCGCAAGTCGTGGCGCTGCCGGCTCGTTTTGATGGCGTTAAGCTTGCCGATGGGACCTTCGTGAAGGGCGATGACGTCAAAAAGCAGTTTGAACACGCGTTTAAGGGCAAGGGCACGTCACTGTGGTTGCCGCCAGAGCTCATGGAGGATGTCTGCGCGACGGGTTCTCCCGCCGAGGCATTTGCTCGCCTGCGCAACGACGACCTGCAGCTTTCGCTCGAGGAGCGGGCTCGTTTGCTCTATGTCGCCATGACGCGAGCGCGAGAGCTGGTGATCTTGGCGATGGATGCCGGCGTGAGCCGCGGCAAGCTGTGCGCGCCGACCTTCGACGTCGAGACCGATCTGACCTACGACGTGCTGCGCCGTATTCTGCCGACGGACGGCCTGGACATGCCACAGCTCGATGCCGACCGCCTGGTGTTCGACAGCTCCCAGCCGGGCGACTACGAGCTCATCTCGCTCGCGGACTTTACGTTTGGCGAGCAGGCGTTTGAGGCCAACGCTTCACTGGATGCCGAGGGTAGGCTCGTTCGCGGTGATGCGGAGGCGGAGGGTGCCGATGCTGCCGCCGATCGCCCGGTCGCGCCCGGCCCCGCCGACCCGTCGCCCGATTCGTTTGAACTCGTATATCCCCAGGCGGCGGGCGTGCGCATGGGCACGTGTCCGTTCCCGGCGCGTGATTCGTACAGCTATTCGTCGATTGCCGCGGCGCTGCATGCCGAGGCCGAAGACCGTGCCGCCGTGACGCGGGTGCCCATGGACGAGGCTGGCGACGATGCGGAGTCGGATGGTTCCGAGATGACGGATGCGGACGTGGCTGCTGTCGAGCCCGCCGGCAATCCCATGGCGCTGGGCTCGGCCTTCCATGCCGCCTGCCAGTGGCTGATCGAGATGGGTGCCGATACGCTGCCCGCTGAGCGTGCCGATGCGCTGGCGCGCCTGTGGTGCCTGACGCCGGATCAGCGCGAACGCTTCGACGTTGCCCTGGACCGCTGGCTCAAGTCGGCTGTTCGTGCCGACCTGCTCGCGTGGTCGTGCGTTCGCGCCGAGGTGCCGTTCTTTTCGCTGGGCTGCGAGGACGAGGACATCGCTCGCTACGGTGCATATGCCGAGGGCGCCATCGATGCGCTAGCGACCGACCCGGCGGATTCGTCGCGCGCGCTGGTCATCGACTACAAGACGGGCGGCACACCGGACGAGACGCCGGAACAGCTGCAGGAGAAGCACGCCCTGCAGGCGCGCGTCTACGCTGATGTTCTGCACAAGGCGGGCTTTGAGGTCGTGACCGTCAAGTTCGTCCGCGTGGAGCAGCCCGATCCAGCCATCTTCGTCGAACCCGCCGAACCTCAAGTAGTCACCTACAACTTCTAGCCCTCAATAACTTGCGGTGGAATACGGACTGTTTTGGCCAAAAAAGCCGCCAAACAGTCCGTATTTCACCGCAACTCAAGAGGAGCCGTGTTGGTTTGGCTAGGTTCGGGTGCTGTCCGTGCCGTGGGGTAAAATCGTTCAGTCAGAACACGAACCCGCATCGGAGCTCATCACATGGCATTCGTCCATCTGCACAATCACACTGTTTTCTCCATGCTCGACGGCGCAACCCGTATCCAGGATATGGTCAACCGTGCCGTTGAGCTTGGCATGCCCGCCGTGGCCATTACCGACCACGGCTACATGTATGGCGTGCCCGACCTAGCGCTGGCCTGTGACGCCGTCAACCACAACACGCCCGAGTACAAAACCTGGAGCCACGACAAGGCCTTCTTGGAAAAGGACCGTCGCGACGAGCTGGTGGAGCCCGATCCCGAGGCAAACCCACGCGAGCATGCCCAGTATGTGAAGGACATGGCCATGTGGGACGAGAAGGGCAACATCGACGAGCTCAAGCCACCTCTGGTCATCAAGCCCATCTTTGGCTGCGAGGTCTACTTTACGCCGGACGAGACCCTTGCCCGCGACCACAAGCCCGAGCTCTACCACATGATCCTTCTGGCTAAGGACCAGGAGGGCTACGTCAACCTGATGCAGACGGTCTCCGAGGCCGCCGTGCAGGGCTTTTACTACAAGCCGCGCGTGACGCTCGACAACCTGCGCCGCCACGCCAGGGGCATGATCTGCACCAGTGCCTGCATCGCGGGCATCATCCCCAAATACATCGACCACGGCGACATGGAAGGCGCCATCAAGTGGGCCGAGACCTTCCGCGACACCTTCGACCCCGGCGACTTCTACATCGAGATCCAGGAACACGGCATCACCACCGACAACGGCCTGACCGATGAGCAGATGGACCGCACGCTCATCGACATCGCCAAACAGGTGGGCGTCAAGGTCATCGCCACCAACGACTTCCATTACCTGCGCCGCGAGGACGCGCCCGTGCAGGACGTCATCATGTGCATCGGTATGAACGCCAAGGTCGACGACCCCAACCGCATGCGCATGACCGGCTCGGAGTTTTACATGAAGACCGAGGAGGAGATGCGGGCGATGTTCCCGTATTGCCCCGAGGCCTGCGACAACACGCTCGAGATCGCCGACAAGTGCTACGTCGAGCTGGACTGGGACTCCATCATCCTGCCGCGCTTCCCGCTGCTCGATCCCGGCGAGACGCACGAGAGCCAGTTCCGCCGCGAGTGCGAGAAGGGCCTGCGCCAGCACTATGGTGACGACTGGGCCACGCGCGAGATCGGCGGCGTCAACATCAAAGAGCGCTTTGAGTACGAATACAAGGTCATTTGCGACAAGGGCTTTGCCGCCTACTTCCTCATCGTTGCCGAGTACGTGCAATGGGCCAAGGACAACGGCATCGGCGTCGGCCCCGGCCGTGGTTCGGCCGCCGGCGCTATCGTCGCCTACGCCATGAACATCACCGCGTTCGACCCGCTCGAGAACGGCCTGATGTTCGAGAGGTTCCTGTCCCCGCAGCGTACCGAGATGCCCGATATCGATATGGACTTCGACGATGAGCGGCGCCTCGAGGTCGTGGAGCACGTTCGCCAGCTCTACGGCCCCGAGAAGGTCACCCACGTCATCACCTACTCGACCATCAAGGCCAAGCAGGCCATCAACGACGCCGCGCGCGTCCTGGACTACCCGGTCTACATGGGTCAGCGCCTGTCCAAGATGGTCTCGAGCGACCCCAAGGTCAAGCTCAAGCAGGTGCTCGAAAAGCAACCCGGCAAAGAGGATCTGTTTAACCCCGACTTTGCCGAGGCCTATAAAAAGGACGACGACGCACGCCGCATCATCGACACGGCGCTCTCGATTGAGGGTCTCACTCGTGGCGAGGGCGTGCACGCGTGCGCCGTTCTGATCTGCCGCGACCCCGTCAACGAGCACGTGCCCACCAAGCTCGACACCAAGGGCGGCGTCGAGATTACCCAGTACGAGGGTCATACCGTCGCCGACATGGGCCTGCTCAAGATGGACTTCTTGGGCCTGCGCACGCTCACGGTTATCTCCAAGGCCAAGGCCAACATTAAGAAGAACTTCGGCATCGACATCAAAGAGGAAGAGATTCCCTTTGACGACCCCGAGATCTTTAAGCTCATGGGCTCCGGCCACACCGCCGGCGTCTTCCAGGTCGAGTCCGCCGGCATGACGGCCACGATCAAGAACATGAAGCCCACCGAGTACAAGCACGTCGTGGCATTGATCGCTCTGTACCGCCCGGGCCCGCTGGGCGCCGGCATGGTTTCGTCCTACATCAACCGTATGAACGGCAAGGAGCCGGCCGTCTCCTACGACGACCGCCTGGACGACATCCTGGGCGAAACCTACGGCACCATGGTCTACCAGGAGCAGGTTATGCTCATCTCCGTCGAGATGTGCGGCTTCTCCAAGGGCGAATCGGACTCGCGTATCCGTAAGCCCGTGGCTAAGAAAAAGATCAAGCTGCTCACGTCGACGGTGCTCCACTGGGAGGATGGCTCGGACGAGACCACCTACGACCACTGGATGAACGGCGCCATCAAGAACAACTACACGCGCGAGGTCGCCCAGAAGATTTGGGACGATGTTCTCGAGTTCGCGTCCTACGCCTTTAACAAGTCGCACTCTGCCGGCTACGCCATTCTGGTTATGCAGACGGCGTGGCTCAAGGCGCACTATCCGCACGAGTACATGGCGGCCGTTCTGACGTCCTATACGGGCAAGACCGACAAGATCGTGCACTACGTCTCGGCATGCCGTCACGACGGCATCCCCGTGCTTTCGCCAGATGTCAATGAGTCCGGTACCGAGTTCACGGCTACCAAGGAGGGCGTGCGCTTTGGTCTGGCCGGCATCCGCGGCGTGGGCACCGGCGTGGCGCAGGCGATTATCGCCGAGCGCGAGGCGGGCGGCCCGTTTAAGACACTGCACGACTTTGTCGAGCGCGTGGACTCGAGCCAGGCAAACCGCCGTGTGATCGAATCGCTGATCAAGGCAGGCGCCTTCGACTCCACGGGGTATCCGCGTCGCCAGATGATGCACTTTGTGGATAAGAACAACCCCGAGAACATCATCGATGCCGCCGTGAAGCGTCAAAAGGATCGTGCGAGCGGCCAGACGTCGTTCTTTGACATGTTTGGTGATGTTGAGGGCTCGGGCTTTGAGGTCAGCGTGCCCGATCCGGACGGCCAGGAGTGGGACCGTCACCTTAAGCTGAGCCAGGAGAAGGAGGTTCTGGGCATCTATGTCTCGGACCACCCGCTGCGCCCGTTTGAGTATGCGCTCAGCAAAGCGCGCGACTTCTCGTTCTCGCAGATCGATACCGGCTACGAGGTGCAAAACCCCACGGGCGGCACCATCAACCAGGAGATTCCCGAGGGCAAGGCGCTATGGTGGGCCGGTATGGTCTCGAGCGTATCCAAGCGCGTGACCAAAAACGGCGACCCCATGGGCATCGTGCAGCTCGAGGACATGGAAGGCGAGGCCACGGTCGTGGTGTTCCCCAAGACCTATAAGGAGGCCGAGGGGTATCTGTATGGCGAGGTCGATCCCGAGACCGGTGCGCAGCTGTCCGATGCGTTTGTGCGCATTAAGGGTAAGCTCGAGCGCTCGGACCGCGGCGACCAGATCATCGCGCAGGAGATCGTGCCGCTGGAGCTTAGCGAGGAGAACAACAAACCCAAGGTGTTTGAGGTCATGGTGCCCAACAGCCGCTTTAGCCAGGGCAATATGGCGCGTCTGGCCACGGTGCTCACCACTAACCCGGGCGGCGACCGCGTGGAGATCTTTATCGAGCAGGTGGACGGGCGCGTGCTGCGCGCCGAGGTGCCTGCCAAGGTCAACGCGCGCTCGATTCCGCTGCTGGCCGAGGCCAAGGCCATTGTGGGTAACCAGGGCAGAGTGACGGTGATCTAAGGTTGCCTTTGCCGGGGTAGCTAATTTGGGACGGGGCTATTTTAGCTACCCTTTGACTGACGGCGAATGAGTCGGGGTCGGAATGCGTCTCAACCGACATATGGGGGTAGCTAAAATAGCCCCGTCCCAAATTAGCTACCCTGTGTGGATTGGAGGAAGTGATGGCACGGGGGACGTTTGTGCAGGCGCTTCGCAAAGAGGCGGCGTTGAGCGGCACCTTTATGAAGGGGCGCTCGCTCATGCTCAATGGCGCCGTGCTGTCGATTGAGGACAGCGGCTCACGCTTCTCCAAAAACGTGACGGTCGAGGGCTCGGTGCGCGGCTCGCGCGGCGACCTGTACAAGACGCACGTGGCGCTCGACATGGACGAGCACGAGGTTGTCGACTACGACTGCGATTGCCCGGCCGCCTTTCGCTATTCCGGCATGTGCAAACACGCTATCGCCACGGCGTTGGCGTATCTGGATGCCAGTGGCGCCGAGCCCGTCGAGGGCTTGCGCACGCCGGTTCGCACGGCTACGGTACCGCCCGCACAATCCAAGCAGTCCGCCCACCCCGCGCCCACCGCATCCGCGGTCAACCCTAACTTTCCCTTCCCGGCGCCCGTTCCCACGAGCCCGAGCCTTATGGCGGCGCTCTCCGATCTGTCGGAAGCGCGCATGGACGAGCTTGTGGTCATGCGTCGCAAGCTCGCCGGCGCCATTGATCCCGATGCTCCCAAAGCGGTGCTGGAGCCCTCGTTGGTGCCGTACTACAATCCGCTGTTTGGCGAGCGCTTTAGCTGGGCGCTCGAGTTTCGCATCCGCTGCGGTTCGGTGTCCTATGTGGTTAAGGATATCGACGGCATGGCCGATGCCTATGTGCGCGGCGGCACATTTTCTTACGGCAAGAAGCTTACGTTTGCCCATGTGCCCGAGGCCTTCGATGATGTGTCGACAAAGTTGCTCGACCTTGTCACGATGACGGTTGCCTACCTGAGCGACATCACGAGTTCGCGCTCGGCATCGTATGACTTTGCCCGCAGCGGTTTTGTCGCCGAGCGTCAGTTGCCGCTATCCGAGTATTCCATCGTGTCCGTGCTGGACCTGCTGCGCGGTAGGACCATTTCCTTTGAGCCTGCCTGGTCGCGGGGGACGACGACGCATCGCTCCTACGAGGTGGCGGTCGAGCCGTCGCCGCAGGGAGAGGACGAAGCCCCGACTTGTCGCCCACCGCTCCTCGCCGCAAAGATTGCTCCGGCGGCGGGAGGTAGCTATGACCTGCGCCTGCCGGCCGATATGTATTGCTTCGCCTCGGACAACGTTGCCTACCTGGTCGACACACGCCGCGCGCGCCGTACCGACGCGGCGTTTGCCCAACACGCGGCGTCGTTCCTGTCGCGCTTGTTGCCCTGTCGCACGCCGGCCCATATCGCTGCCGACCAGGTGGGCGAGTTCTGCCGCATGGCGCTGCCGATCTTGCGCGACTACACGGACCTGACCGCTCCCGCCGCCCTTGATGCCGTGGCACCCGAGGCGAGCTTCCATTTTGAGATTGGCGTCGACGATGGGCTTGTGACCTGCAAAATTACGGTTACCTACGGCGACTGGTCGGCAGATCTCTTTAGCCTGGGTGCTCCGGGCAGCCCCTTCGAAGATCAACGCCCCGGCGTTCCGCCCCGCGATGCGGTGGCGGAGTTTCGCGTTATGGACACGGCGGCCCTGTACTTCGATTTCTACGAGGGCGGCCTGGCGTTTGAGGAGCGCGATGACGAGAGCCTGTTCCACTTGCTGACCGAGGGCCTGTCTGCCCTGTCCGAGTTGGGCGAGGTTATGCTCAGCGACCGCCTGCGCCAGATCTCGGTCCGCCCTGCGCCCAAGCTCTCGGTACACGCGACCGTCAAAAGCAACCTGCTCGACGTCGAACTGGGTGCGAGTGGGCTTTCGGCGGCCGACCTTGCCATCTATCTCGATTCGTATAAGCGCCACCAGACGTTCGCACGCCTTACGTCCGGTGACATCATTCGCCTGGACGAGGGCGCCCGAGCCGCGTTTGGCCTCGCCGAGAACCTGGGTGTCGATGCTGTCGACCTGCTCGATGGCGTGTCGCTTCCCGCGTCGAGTACCCTGTTCGTCGACAGCATGCTCGCACGCACGCCGGCGCTCGAGGCCGATCGCGACGCCGCGTTCCGTCGTACCGTCGAGCGCCTGGACACGCTCGGCAAGATGGACTTTACGGTGCCCGCCTCGCTCAAGGCCACGCTGCGCGGCTATCAGGTCGACGGCTATCGGTGGCTCGGCTCGCTCGAACACCTAGGTCTCGGCGGCATCTTGGCCGACGACATGGGCCTGGGCAAAACGCTCCAGATGATCGCGCATATCCTGGCGCGCGTGGAGGCGGGGGACACCAAGCCCACGCTCGTGGTATGCCCGGCCTCACTCGTGTACAACTGGACTGCCGAGCTGGAGCGCTTTGCGCCCTCGCTCGATGTGTGCGCCATCGTGGGCGCCAAGGCGCAGCGCCGCGTGCAGATTGCCGGCGTGGCAGAGCATAACGTGGTCGTGACGTCGTATGACCTTATGCGCCGCGATATCGACGAGTACGCCGGGCAGGATTTTGCCCGCGTGGTGCTCGACGAGGCCCAGTACATTAAAAACCCGCTCACCCAGGTGGCACGCGCCGCAAAGCGCCTGCCGGCCGGCGTGCGCTTTGCCCTGACGGGCACGCCCATCGAAAATCGCCTATCCGAGCTCTGGAGCATCTTCGACTTTTTGATGCCGGGCCTGCTGGGCACGCGCGAGTCGTTTGCCAAGCGCTTTGAGAGTCCCGTCGAGCATGCCGAGGGCGACAGTGCCGCCCGCCTGCAAGCGCTCGTGTCGCCGTTTGTGCTGCGTCGCGTAAAGGAAGACGTGGTGGCCGACCTGCCCGAGAAGATCGAGGATACGGTCATGGCGCAGCTCACCGGCGAGCAGCGCAAGCTCTACCTGGCCAACCAGGACCGCATCGCCCAGCAGGTGCAGCATCGCGAAGCATCCGAGTTTAAGAAAGACAAACTCAAGGTGCTCGCCGAGCTCACTAAGCTGCGCCAGATCTGCTGCGACCCGCGTCTACACTACGAGGATTACAAGGCGGGGAGCGCCAAACTCGATACGTGCATGGAGCTCGTGCACGGCGCACTCGACGGCGGGCATCGCATCCTGTTGTTCAGCCAGTTTACGGGCATGCTCGATATTATCGGTAAGCGCTTGGCCAAGGAGGACATCGCTTTCCTTAAGCTCACGGGCGCTTCGTCTAAGGAGAGCCGCGCCAAGATGGTCGCACAGTTCCAAGCGGGCGAGGTTCCGGTCTTTTTGATTTCGCTCAAGGCGGGCGGCGTGGGCCTTAACCTGACGGCGGCCGACGTGGTCATTCACTACGACCCGTGGTGGAACGTGGCCGCACAGGATCAGGCGACCGACCGCGCGCATCGTATTGGCCAGCAACACACCGTGACCGTGTACAAGCTCATCGCCAAGGACACGATCGAGGAACGCATTATGCAGATGCAGGAGTCCAAGCGCGATCTGGTCAACAGCGTGCTCGGCGGCGACGGCATCTCGTCGGCGCTGTTTACCCGCGAAGATGTTCTGGCACTGCTCGGCGGCGACGGGCGCTAGCTGCGCGCGGGGTGGGATTGCTGGAGTGGGCAGGACGGTCGACGCATTTTGGCCCGACCGCTTGCCTGATCTGTTATGTGTTCATTTGCTATGCCGTGGATGGTTTGTCTGCATTTGGGCATAAGAACCATCAGGAATATTGGCACATCAGCAAAGGAGAACATCATGGCGAAATTCTTTAAGGACCCCGACGGTAAGCTCATCGCCGCTCTCGGCAACGACGTTGCAACCCCTGCCGGCTGCACGGAGCTGACCGCGAACACCGAGGACGCGGCGCACGAGAAGCACGTGCCCGTCGTCGAGACCGAGCGTGACGGTCACGTGATTCGCGCACGCGTTGGCTCGACGGAGCACCCCATGCTGCCCGAGCACTACATCGAGTGGATTGCCCTTGAGGCCGAAGGCCGCCTGGAGGTCCATTACCTTGAGCCCGGCATGAAGCCCGCGACGTTTTTTGCCGGCGGCTCCAAGACCGGTACCGTCTATGCCTATTGCAACCTGCATGGGCTGTGGTCCGCGACGTTCTAGGAGCGCGCCCCCGCTCGGGGTATCATAGCTAGCATATGCACATGCGAGCGCCGGCTGCATTATGCGGCCGGCGCTTTTACTACGACAACGACGGTTTACGACGGAAAGGGCTGAGCCATGAAGCTCGCACTTGCACAGATCGATATGCGCCTGGGTGATATTGAGGGCATTTGCGGCCGCATCGAGGACCAGGCGCGCCTGGCTCATGAGCGCGGCGCGCGCGTGCTGTGCGTGCCGGCTCCGCTCTTTATGGGAGCCCTGCCCGGCGGCCTGGTGGGCGCTGCCGATTTTGAGCACGATATGCTGACGGGCCTGACGGGTGTTGCCGAGCGTATCCAAGAACTCGATATGATCTGCATCGTGCCCGCGGCGGTTTCGTTTGAGGGTCAGCCGCTGCTCGACTACATGATGCTCAAGGACGGTCATGTGGTGCCGGCGCGTTCGAGCATTGCCCTGCAGCGTGGCGAGAACAACGACACGCGTTGGGCGCCGCCGGTGTTCGACGTGGACGGCGTGCGCATCGCCGTGATCTTCGACTTGGACCGCGAACTCGAGATGTTGCCGACCGGTGTCGACCTCATTGCGTATTTCCAATTCAATGCGTTTGACATGACCGACCGCGAGACTGCCGCCATTGCCGCCGTTCGCAGCGGCGCCTACCGCAAGATCGCATCCAAGCGCAGCGTGTGGTTTGCCTGCATAGCGCCGGTCGGTGCCTATGACGAGTCGGTGTATACCGGCGGTTCGTTTGTGCTCGACGACTGCGGTCGCGCGGTGGCCCAGGCGCCGTGTTTTGAGGAGAGCCTGCTGGTTCAGGAGATTCAGCGCGGCGTGATGCTCGATGCCCTGGAAGATCACGAACTGCCCGAGTTCCGTTCCGAGGAGTGGCTGTGGCAGGCGCTGGTGCTCGCCGTGCGCGACAACGCCCGAGCCCACGGTGCGTCGCGTGCTGTGGTGGCACTCGAGGGTGACTTGCCGTCGTCCCTGCTGGCGGCGCTGGCCGTCGACGCTCTGGGCCCGCGTAATGTGATTGGCCTGGTGCTGGGGCGCAACCGTATTTTTACGCCGGCGCAGGAAGAGGCCGAGGCTGCCCGCTGTGCCGCCGTCCGCGCCATCGCCGAGCGTCTGCACATTCGCACTGTCGAGCGCGATGCACCGGATGCGGCGCGTGTGCTCGATCGCGACGTGTCGGCGGGCGATGCCGAGCGCCTGCGCTCGCGCACGCTGGGCCTCATGCTGGAGGACACGGCGCTCGAGCTGGGTGCGATGGCGCTGAGCCCGCTTTCCAAGACCGAGTACGCGCTGGCGGCGCCGGCGCTTTGCGGCGGCTATCAGGGCGATTACGCGCCTTTTGGCGATGTGTACCTGTCGACGCTTGAGTTTGTGGCGCGTGTGCGCAACCGCACGTCTGCCGTGGTGCCCCAAGAGCTCGTGACGCTCAATGCGGTGGAAGATTGTATGGAGCGAGTGCTGGCGCAGGCGCTCTCGACGCTTGACGGTCCGGTCGATATGCTCGACCGCGCGGCACAGTTGCTCGGCGGGCTTGAGCCGGGTGAGGTCGATGGTGCGCTCGAGGCGCACGTGGACCGCAATCGATCTTTCGACGACATCCCGATGGCCGCTGGCAAGCCTGAGGCCTGCTCGCTGCTGCTGATGCTCGTTCGACAGGGTGAGGCTGCCCGCCGCATGTTGCCGACGGCACCGATCGTCTCATCCCGCTCGTTTGCCGAGCGCTCTTGGCCGTACATGCTCGCGTGGTCCGACCTGGGGCTTAACGGCAAGGAGCGTATGTCGGTCGATTCGCTGGCGCGCGCCGAGGTGCGCCGTTTTGCTGACGAGGATACGAGTGAGCGTATGCGCGGCGAGATGATGGGCATACTGGGCGAGCTACTGGGTATTTCGCCCGAGCAGATGGAGGAGCTGCGCTCTGAGGACGGTCAGCGTCGTTTGCATGAGGGAATGAAGAAGTTCGAGGGCGAGGTTCAGGACGCCATCGATAAGATGATGGGCGGTCAGGGCGGCTCGCAAGGTGGTCCCCAGGGTGGCCCGATGCCGCATCCGCCGGTTGATCCCCGACAGTTCCCATTCTTCTCGCAGAACTAAACTGGGGATGGGGCCAAGGTTACGCGGTTTTGCCAAACCGCGTAACGAGTCGACGCTGCGCGAGCCCCTGCCGGGTAATCTGCCGCTCAAACCGTCGCTTGCGTACAGAAGTACGCGGCGCTCCTCTTTCGCGACACCTTGCCACGGCAGGGACTCGCTCGCTGACTTATGCTCAACCTATGGTTCAACCTTGCTTGCTAGATGCGGCCGTTGTTGTGTTATTCTAGAACAGACGTTCGTGAATGATGCGCGAGGCCTTGCCTTGCGCCGTGCTTTTGGCGAGGGGAGGTCGGCTTGGTTATCTTGGGTATCGACCCTGGTTTGGCCCATACGGGTTGGGGGATTATCGAGGAGCGGCGTGGCGAGGTTCGCTGTCGTGCCTATGGCTGCATCGAGACCAGTGCCGGAAGTCCGCTCGCGGTGCGCCTGTCGCATATCGCCCGCGATCTTAAGGATGTCGTCGAGCGCTATCGCCCCGATACCGCGGCTGTCGAGAGCATCTACTTTGGCGCCAACGTCCGCTCGGCCATCCCCACGGCGCATGCCCGCGGTGCTGCGCTCGTGGCGCTTTCGGAGTGCGCGCTCGAGATTGGCGAGTACACGCCCATGCAGATCAAACAGGCTGTGGTGGGCACCGGTGCCGCGGACAAACGGCAGGTCGCCTATATGGTGCGTACGCTCACGCAGCTCGATCACGACCCGCATCCCGACCATGCCGCCGATGCCCTGGCTTGCGCCATCTGCCACGTAAACCTCAGCCGCACCCGGGCGCTTACCGGCGGCGAGTTCTATCAACAGAGAGGAACCGGATACTGATGATTTCCCAGCTCCACGGAACGCTTGTCGAGGCCACGATGAGCTCTGCTGTCGTCGATGTGTCGGGCGTTGGCTTTGAGCTCGGCATCTCGGGCAGCACTGCGGCCACGTTGCCGACGCCCGGCGGCGAGGTCCGCCTCTACACGCGTATGCAGGTGCGCGAGGACGCCATGACACTTTTCGGTTTTTCCTCCAAGGACGAGCGCACGATGTTTGACAGGCTCGTGTCCGTCTCGGGCGTCGGTCCGCGCCTGGCGCTTGCCGTGCTTTCCACCTATACCGTGGGACAGCTGTATTCGCTGGTGATGGCCGAGGACGACAAGGGCATGGCCAAGGTTCCCGGTGTAGGCAAAAAGACCGCGCAGCGTCTGATCCTGGAGCTCAAGAGCACCTTTGCCAAGGACAAGGGCTTTATGCCGGTCGATGTGATTCCCGGCCAGGTTGCGATGCCCGTGCCCGCCGCCGCTCCCTCGGCCATCGACGATGCCCGCGCGGCGCTCCTCTCCATGGGCTTTAGCCCGCAGGAGACCGATGTTGCCCTGAGCGGGTATGATGGGCAGAATATGCGTGTCGAGGATCTGCTCGGCGCGGCGCTTAAGCGACTTGGAATGGATGCGTGATGTGGGAAGCCGATGACTCTCAGGACCTGTGGGCGACGCCCGGCAACTCGCCGGCGGCATCCATGGCGCACGGTGAGCGCATGGTGGGCTCGGAGCTGACGCCCGAGGACCTCGATGTCGATCGTACCCTGCGTCCCCAGCGCTTGGATGACTACTGCGGTCAGGAGCATATCAAGCAGAGCCTTCGCGTGCTGATTGAGGCCGCGCAGAGCCGCGGCGAGACGCTCGACCACGTGATCTTCTCGGGCCCTCCGGGTCTGGGCAAGACCACGCTGGCTACGGTTATCGCCAACGAGCTGGGCGCTCAGATTAAGACGACGAGCGGTCCGGCCATCGCGCGCACCGGCGACCTGGCGGCCATTCTGACTAACCTGCAACCGGGTGACGTGCTGTTTATCGACGAGATCCACCGCCTCAACCGTTCGGTCGAGGAAGTTCTGTATCCCGCGATGGAGGACTTTGCGCTCGATATCGTGATCGGCAAGGGTCCGGCTGCGCGCTCGATTCGCTTGGATATTCCCAAGTTTACGTTGGTGGCGGCCACGACCCGTTCGGGCATGTTGACCGGCCCGTTGCGCGACCGCTTTGGCATTTCATATCGCCTGGACTACTACACGGTCGAGGAGCTCGCCCAGATTGTGACGCGCTCGGCGACTATCTTGGGCGTGACGATCGACCATCCCAGTGCGCTCGAGATCGGCTCGCGTTCGCGCGGCACGCCACGCCTTGCCAATCGCCTGCTCAAGCGCGTGCGCGATTACGCGCAGGTGCGCGGCAACGGCCCTATCGAGCTCGATATCTGCCGTCAGGCGCTCGAGTTTTTCGAGATCGACGAGCTTGGCTTGGACTGGATGGATATTCGCATTTTGGAGACACTCGCCAAGACGTTCTCCGGCCGTGCCGTTGGCTTGACCACGCTTGCCAGCGCGGTGGGCGAGGACCCGGGTACGCTTGAGGATGTCTATGAGCCGTATCTGCTGCAGTGCGGGTTGATGATTCGTACGCCGCAGGGCCGTCAGGCAACCCTTCGCACCTTTGAGCATTTGGGAATTGAGCCGACCGTTTAGGATGGGTTTGTAGGCTATCGCTGGGCATTGGGTAAACATATCGCCGTTCGTCGGTTACGGGTGTTTTACTGTTGCGCGCCCGTGCTATGCTGGATTGGTCTTTTTCTCATCCGGTAACGAAAGGACCGCCCATGCCTACTGACATCGAAATCGCACGTTCTGTTACGCCGCTGCCTATTACCGAGGTGGCCAAGAACGCCGGCGTCGACGTTAAGCATCTGATTCCGTACGGCTTTGACAAGGCAAAGGTCGACTATTCCCTGCTCAACGAGCCGACCGATCACCAGGCCAAGCTTGTCCTCGTGACCGCCATCAACCCCACGCCTGCGGGCGAGGGCAAGACCACTACGACCATCGGTCTGGCCGATGGCCTGCGCCGTCGCGGCGTCAAGAGCGCTGTGGCCCTGCGTGAGCCTTCGCTCGGCCCTGTCTTTGGCGTCAAGGGTGGCGCTGCCGGTGGCGGCTGGGCGCAGGTCATCCCCATGGAGGACATCAACCTGCACTTTACCGGCGACTTCCATGCTATTGGCGCCGCCAATAACCTGCTGGCCGCCATGCTCGACAACCATATTCAGCAAGGCAACCAGCTCGGTATCGATGTTAAACGTATCACTTGGAAGCGCGTCGTCGATATAAACGACCGTCAGCTGCGCCACGTCATCGACGGCATTGGCGGTAAGGCCCAGGGTGTGCCGCGCGAGGACGGCTTCGATATCACCGTCGCCTCAGAGGTCATGGCAATTCTGTGCCTGTCTACGAGCATCAGCGACCTCAAGGAGCGCCTGGGCGAGATCGTCGTCGGCTACAGCTTTGCCGGCGAGCCCGTCCGCGCACGCGACCTTAAGGCCCAGGGAGCTATGGCCGCACTGCTCAAGGATGCGCTCAAGCCCAATCTGGTGCAGACGCTCGAGGGTACGCCCGCGTTTGTCCACGGCGGTCCCTTCGCCAATATCGCCCACGGCTGCAACTCCATCATGGCCACGCGTATGGCTATGCGTTTTGGCGATGTCGCCATTACCGAGGCCGGCTTTGGTGCCGATCTGGGTGCCGAGAAATTCCTGGACATCAAGTGCCGCATGACGGGCGTTCGTCCCAACGCCGTCGTGGTCGTCGCGACCGCTCGCGCCCTTAAGTACAACGGCGGTGTTGCCAAGGCCGACCTCAACGAGGAGAACCTCGAGGCCCTCAAGGCCGGCATGCCCAACCTGCTGCGCCACGTCGACAACATCCAGAACGTCTACGGTCTGCCCTGTGTGGTCGCCATCAACCGCTTCCCGACGGACACCGAGGCCGAGCTTGCGCTCATCGAGTCCGAGTGCCAGAAGCTGGGTGTCAACGTGAAGCTGTCCGAAGTTTGGGCCAAGGGCGGCGAGGGCGCGCTCGATCTGGCCGATGAGGTCATGCGCCTGATTGAGCAGCCGAGCGAGCTCAAGTTTGCCTACGAGGACGGTGCCGATGTGGCCGACGCCCTGGAGGCTGTCGCCACTAAGGTCTACCGCGCCGATGGCGTCGACTTTACGCCGGCTGCCAAGCGCCAGCTCGCCGAGCTGCGCGAGAACGGCTTTGGCAACCTGCCGGTGTGCGTTGCCAAGACCCAGTACAGCTTTAGCGACAACGCCAAGGCGCTGGGCGCTCCTGAGGGCTTCCGCATCACGGTGCGCGAGCTCAAGGTTTCCGCCGGTGCCCACTTTGTGGTCGCGCTGACCGGCAGCGTTCTGACCATGCCGGGTCTGCCCAAGGTTCCCGCGGCCGAGAACATCGACGTCGACAACGACGGCAACATCACCGGCCTGTTCTAAGCCTGCCGCGCATAGCCGCTTGCCCGCCCCACCGCGCCTACCAAGGCCCGGCGGGGCTTTTGTTTCTGGACGCGCTTGTCTTGTAGATACCGACGGGCTTTGCCCATCATAGGCTTTTGCGCGGGTAGAATGCATGGATAACTTGATGCTTACAGGCGACGGAAAGGAATCGCTGCATGGATCAGGACAAGACAACCGTGATGGACGGGTACGGCTCCGCGCAGGCTGGCGATAGCGCCGATGCGACCCGCGTTGTTCCCAACCCCGGCTATACCGACCCCGCCGCGACGCAGCCTTCTGCCGAGCCCACCCGGGTTATGGACTATGGCGACACGGCGCAGGATTCTTACGCTGCATCTTCGCATGGCCCCTATGGCAACGCAGCTCCGGACCCGTTTGATTACGCGCCGCAGGATTCTTATGCCGCCTCGACGCCGAATCCCTATGATGACCTGCCGCAGAATCCCATTTCGCAGCCTCAGCAGACGACGTATATGCCTCGCACGGCGCAGCCTCGCTACGGGTCGCGGGAGCCGTATCGCGAGTACCCCAAGTCGATTCCGCAATATGGCGAGGACGAGGAGAAGAAGCCGTCGCGTTCGTCGAGCGTGATCAAGAAGATCCTCATTGTGCTGGCGATCTTTTTTGCCCTCTCGATTGTGTTCGCCATTGTGTCGGGCATGCTCAACAAGCGAGGTGCTACAACCAGCACGACGGCCGAGCAGACAGAGGTCGCCCAGGTGGGTGCAGTAGAGCTGGGCGATATCCCGGGACAGTACTGGTCCAACGCCAAAAAGATTCTCAAGTCGCGCGGCGCTGATCTTTCGAATGCCGTGGTTCTGACTGATGATGGCTCAACGCCCGTCGTCGATGCCAACTGGGTCGTTACTTCTGCCTACTATAACGACAACGGTAACCTTGAAATTCAACTCACGCATAAGAACAGCTCGGGCAACTCGTCCGACGGCCAAAGCGGCACCGACAGCTCGAGCTCCAACATGCTGGAGGACCTGAGCAACAAGGCGCAGGAATTGGGAGACAAGGCGCAAGAGCTGGGCGATACGACACAAAACCTGGGCGATACCGCGCAGAACTTGGGAGACATGGCGACAGATGCCTGGAACGCCCTACAAAACGGCATTTTGGGTGCACAGGGAAACTAGCGGCCGAGCGGAGCGGGGTTACAGCTGCTCTGCCGGACGCTCGGGCGAGCTAAAGCCCGAGTCAAATGTGACGACGCACGAGACATCGGGCCGGCGCTCGTGCACGATGCGCGTGACGAGCTCCAGCAGCTCCTCGTCGGATATGTCAAAGCCGTCGGGACGCACCAGGTCAAACGAAACGAACCCGTCGTGCTCGTGCAGGTCGTGGATGGAGAGCGCGGGATCGATCTGCATGACGCCGCGCTTGACCCAGCCGCGCAGGTCGTCACCTGTGGTGGCGATGGGGTCGCAGTGCAGCGTGATGTCGATGCCCATCTGGCGCTTGATGTCGTGCTCGATGGTGTCCAGGATCTCGTGGTGCTCAAACGCGTCGCCCTCGCCGGGCATCTCCACGTGGGCGCTGGCAAACTGGCGGCCGGGACCGTAGTCGTGCACCATGAGGTCGTGCGTGCCCAGGACCTGCGGATACGACATGATCTTGTTGCGAATCGCTTGAACAAGCTTAGGGCTGGGTGCCTGTCCCAACAGTGGACTGATGGCGTCGCGCACGAGGCCCATGCCGCTGATGCAGATGAAGATGCCCACGCCCAGGCCTGCCCAGCCATCGAGGTCAAAGCCGGTCGTTTGCGAAATAAGTGCTGCCGTCAAGACCGCGCCCGAGGTGATGACATCGTTTTTGGAGTCCTGTGCTGTGGCGATGAGCGTCTCGGAATCGATTCGGTTGCCCAGTGCGCGGTTGAACGCGGCCATCCAGAGCTTAACGAGCATGGACAAGACGAGGGCGGCTAAGGAGAGCACCGAATATGCGGTGGGGGAAGGCTTGATGATCTTAGTGACCGACTCGAGGATCAGGTTGATGCCGACGGCGCAAACCAGGACGGCGACGAATAGGCCGGCTAGGTACTCATAGCGGCCGTGGCCATAGGGGTGACCTTCGTCTGCCGGGCGGCTGGCAAGGCGGAACCCAAGCAGGCTCACGATGTTGCTCGAGGCATCGGAGAGGTTGTTGAAAGCGTCGGCGATGAGGGAGACGGAACCGGCGAGCAGGCCCGCGATGCCCTTGGCCAGGCACAGGGTGATGTTGAGGCCAATGCAGATGAGGCTTGCGGCAAAGCCCGCGTTGGTGCGGGTGCCGGCATCGACCGGCTCGCCCTCGCTGCCGGGAACAAGTTTATGTACCAGTCGATGAACAAATAGCATGGCGATCGTCCTCACAATCATGTTTAAGGGGATAGTGTAGCTCGCGCGGGGGCGCCGTGCACCGATGATCAGAAAATGCAGCAATAGTCTGCCGGTGCTAACGAGCGAGTCTTCTCGTCTGCCTGGGTGGTCCATTTTGGGCCACATGGGTATGGGCATGTGACTGTTTACTCGACATACTTAATGTCGACAGCCCCTGTGCAAAGGAGGACGTTTCCATGGATGAGATGTTTGCTATTAAATGCCAAAACTGCGGCGGCCCCATGTACTCACACCAGGCTAAGCGCAGCTTTGAGTGCGCCTATTGCGGTGCGGTCATTCCGTGGCAGGCCGATGCGGGGGAGCCCAAAAGCGCCTTGGGCATTCGCCATGCGCCGCTGACGGTTGTCGATGGGCTGCTTAAGCTCACGCACGTCTCGCAGCTCGAGCGCCCGGAGGACCCGGACTGGTATTTCTTTAATTCGCACTGGCGCAATCAGTCGGTCCTGGAACATCTGCTGTGGGAGGATCGCGGCACGGCGCAGGAGTTCCAAGATGCCACGCATGTGAGTATTCCTTGCCCCTTCTGCGGAGCGTCCTTTGAGGGTGAGTCAACCCAGCGCGTGTTTGAGTGCCCTTCGTGCGGCAATAAAATCGGTGTCGCTGACCTGCTCAAGCCGGGGACGTTTAGCAAGCGTCTGACCATGGGCGTTGGTGCGGAATATGTGCCCGAGCAGGGTATTCCCTGCGAGATAACGCCGCAGCAGGCGCGTGCCAATGCGCTTGAGCTGGTACGCCAATACCCAGATGCCTTTGCCGGCCACGATGTGGAAGATGCGATCCAAAACGATATGATGCTCTTCTACTTCCCCATGGCACTTGCGGATCTTCGCATGATGGCGTCCTTCCCGGGCAAGGGCCTGAACAAGGAAACCCTGGTGTACTACGAGGTGCTCGACTGGGCATATCCCAGGGCAAACTACCTGGACGTTCGCCTTATGGGCATTCTGGAGCCGTGGGACTTTGCCAAGGTTGGGCCGTTTGACCCGGCCATGCAAGAAGGCGACTTCCGGATTGTCTCCGTCGATGCGTCCACCAAGGACCAGGTGGTCATTGACAAGCTGGCGCTCGACATTGCCGGCAACGATGCCGAGGCGATGCTGGGGCTCAATAAAAAGAGCATCCGCGCCTGGGCGCGCAAGGCCCGCAAGCATAAGGACGGCCTGGTGATGGTGCCGGTCTACTTTGTCGATCGCCCGGCGTCGGATAGCCGCGACGGCGAGCAGGTGCGCATTGCCGTGAACGGCCAGACGGGTCGCGCGGCCGCGGTAGCGTTTAGCGACAAGCGCGAGACGCATGTGGTGGCACCGCTCAATCCCAACGTGATACTGTCGAGCGAAAGCACCGTGCACGCCACACCCATCGAGGTCAAATACGTTAAATCGCCCTTCCTATACCAGATCGTACGCCGCGGAGGCGGCGAGCAACCGCGCCAAGTGGCAGCGGCGGCCGCGGGTTCCTACCGAGAGGAAAAGCCCGAGCGCCGCGGTCTGCTGGGTGCGCTATTTGGGAAGTAGGGGAGCGGTGTCGGTTGTTGCTGTAACGTGAAGTCCGGAGCTACGGGGGCAGCCCGCAGGAGTGCGGGCTGCCCCCGTTTTTGTGTTGCGGGGAAGTGCTGGGCACTTCATTAAAAGTCCTCGATCGGAACGTTAACATTGAGCAATATCATGCTTGCCGATGTCTTCTAAAATAGTCTGCCCGCGGTGGCAGCATCAAAAATAGAGGGGCTCTGAAACTGCTCTAGTAGACCGCTCCGGGTTCAGGCTTGATCTTGGACGGCTTGCCGGTTTTCAGACGCTTCTCTATCTCGGCGATAGGGTCGCGCATACAGTAGGCGTAAGACTTCTCGTGGAAGGTCCGTTCATATTCACGCATGAGGCGGTCCAGCTTTTCGCTGTCCTCCTTGCTGAGGCGGATGTACATGTCAGTCCCTTCCGGCTCGTCCGGCATCTTGTCGGATATCTTAGCCGATTACAGAAAATAGAGCCCCATTTGTTCGGTGATGGAGGAGCTAACCGATGACCGCAGTCTCTGGACACATTTCGCCAAAGAGTTGGTCGATATCATCGTAGGCGTCCGCCAGCTCTCCTTCGGTGGCTTTGCGAACGAACCAGTCACGCTCGGCAGGTTTGGTTATAGCAACCCATTTGAGTTGCTGGTAGCTGTATTTCGCGAACGCAATCCATTGCGGGTAGTTGATAGCCATGGGGTTCTCGGTGAAGACTAGCTTTCCGGCGTTCACGGCTGTGGCCGCGCAATGGGCGGTGAAGAGCATCGTTGCAAGCTTGGGGTTCTTGCTGGGTTCGGTTGAGAACGGGATGGCATCCTTTATGGTCAGCCCTTCTTTTACCTTGCGGATCGTGTAACAGAGCCTGACCACGACTTCGACTATGGCGACGGGGACCGAGGTTGAACAGAAGTGAATGAAATCGTAGCCCTCGAAATACATGCCCTGGACAATCTCTGCAACCGTTTGTTCTTCTTCGCCTATGCTGCCAAACTGCATGATGTTGAACAGCTCCATGAGCGGTGCGGGCAGGCCCATGGAGGTTGTGATGTCCGACTTGAGATGGATGATCTGCTTTGCGATAGCGGCGAAAATATCGGCCTCCTTGCGTCCTGTGTAACATTCCATCACTTGGGATACGATTTTGCCGTTCTTATCGATGGTGGTCATCCTGCCCGTGAGGATGTCCGATACGCCGAAGACGAAGCCAAGCAGTGGGTCGTGTCCAAGGGATAAGAGCCTGTGGTAGTAGGCCGAGAGGCCTTCCACCCGCGTGGCGGTGTTTCTGTTGTCCTGAGCGTCGTAGGGAACCTTGCTTACCTTGGAGTTCGCAAGCCTCTCCATCTCATTGGGCGGGAAACGCTTGTCGAAGTAGTCGCGGATGTAATCGGAGAGCGGGCCCGCCTTCAGGCCGTCGTGGGTCTTCTGGGGGATTCCGACGAGTAGGATGTCCACGGCCGCGGCTAGAAAGCCGGCGCTCGCAGCTATGGCCACGTCGACGGCGTCCATGCGATGGATCTGGTTGTACTGCTCGTTTAATGCCAGGACCTCCTCGCGGTTGGCTTGAAGTTCTTCTTCTGCGAAGAGGTCTTCGAGTTCGGCAGACCCGTTGCCCGCTTGCAGGGCTTCGTCGAGTACCTGATTCCATGTGGGGGCCATGAGCGGCTGGCCGGTGCGGACGGGCTTTGCGCCCTTGCTGCGTTGAGGGAGGTCGTAGCTGAGCGACGCCAGCAGCTTCTCGCTGCTGGCAATGCGGCCTTCGAATTCTTCGGCCGATGGGAATGAAATCGACTTGATCTGGTCGTCTTGGTGGGCAAGGACGGCGTTGATCTCCTTCTCGCCGTTGGAGTATTCGTACCTACTCATCTTGAATTGCCAGGTCGCTCTTGAGATCTCGCACTGCCCTTTCGAGCAGGACGTTGAGAGACTGCAGGTACTCGAGGCGCTCAACGCTTGCGTCTGATTCGTCCTTGAGCGCTTGGATAATCGCCTGGTGCTTGGCAAGCGCCTCTTTGTACAGGCGCTCCTTCTCCTGGCCCATTTGTTTGTTCTTAAGGTGGGACGCGACCGCGACGCCCGTACCGGCTGCGATGGCCACCGGCGCCGCGAGCACGAAGACGCCCGCGACCATGCCGCCACCCACGATGCCACCGGCCGCCGCAAGACCTGACGTGATGCCTGCGGCGGAAAGACCGACGGAGCCGAGGCCGTACAGCGCCATGAAGGAGCCGGCGCCTCCAACACCTGCGCCCAGGGCGCCAGCCACGACCTCGGGAATCGTACTTTCCTTGATCGTACGGCTCTTGTCGTCAAGCGCCACCGCGGCATCGTTGATTACGTTTACGACGGGCTGAAGGGACCCAATCGTCGTGAAGTTATTTTTATGGCTCTCTTGGTCTTCCTTGATCTGCTTAATCTGGGTTCCGGCATTCTCCAATGCCGACGATGCGCCCTCTTGGATACTCTTGGCAGTGCCACCGGCTACCAGACTGGCCTTTTCAGCGATGTCAACGGCTGCGGAGTCGGCTGCGTTGGCGACGTCGCCGATTGTCTTTCCGATGGAGCCGGCTGCATCCCCGATTGCCTTGCCGGCAAAGTCGGCCGTTTTCTGAATTTCGGCCAATGGGTCGAAGCCTTTGTCGAAGAGTCTCACGGAAGCTCCTTCCGGATGGTTATCGTTTATATGGTCAACGCTGCTGGTTTTCCACCATTCTAGCGCGCCTCCTGAAACCGGCATTCAGCTTCCAACTGATTTGTGGTCGCCCTGGATGATGACCTGGATGATGAAGGCGGTGGCTAGGGTCACTCCTGCTTGGGAACTTCGTGCATGGGGACAATTTTGATGGTGCTCATCGGAAGGGCAGGATGGCTAACGACGCGGAGTTCATCCAGCGCGATTCCCGCAACTACACCGCCGGGGCAGCCGCATCTCAATAATCGTGGTTCGCTGAGCCGGCACTGAGGCGTCGGGGCGCAACAACCCGTTGTAGTTCTCGCGCTCATCGGCAAGAGCATCCGCCCGTTATTTCATCGATAAGGACGGCACACTGTGCGAATTGATGAGCGAGGGTGGCGTTGCTCAGCTTGCCGGCGTTGGGCGTCCAGCCTGTGCTCGGTTGGAATGGAGGTCGGGACAATACGCTTGTCGCGCTGATGGCGAGCATCCATAATCGCTGCGGTTCGCCTGCCGATGACGTAATCCGACGCTGTGGCGTGGCGGGCAAGCTGTACCCGTCGTCGTATGTAAACGCCTTAAAATGCTCGGCGCGCGCCGTGCTTGGGCTTATTCCGACGTAGTCTCCCTCGCCCTTTCGATGTGCTGGCGGCGTTCTGTATAATGACTTTTATTGTCGAAACGGGTGCTAGGAGCGCTTGAATGAGAATGAAACGCGCGTTGCTTGCCGTGCTGTGCGCCGTCGCTGCTCTATCGGTTACATTGCCCACAATCACACTGGCGGATGATTCAAGCAGAAACGGTTCCGAGGACAACAAGTACTACTACGACAAGGTTGTCAACACGGGCCTGGACAACGGCTATTCGGAATCCAACAGCATCAAAGAGGGGGACCCCCACTTCGGATGGAAGCTTGGCAGGTTCGTCGTCAGCGGCTTCACGAGCAGAGCGGGCGACGATGTCCCCGTGTTTCTTAAAAACAGTGGCGATCAGGTTGAGCTCAGCTTTCAGCTCAATCAGAGTATCGATTCCCTGAACGGGGACGACAAAAGAAAAATCTCCGGCGACGGAAACGGGTACGACGAGTATTTCGGCATTCCCAAGACCGATTTCGGCCACGGTGCCCTCATAACCAAGCACACCGATTACCAGAACGCCTCAACCGAGCCCACCGTCAGCACTGAATACCTTTCGAGCGTCAAAGTCGGCGCCAACACCCATATCGACATGTATGAGGAGGGTGATTACGAGGTGGCTCTCGACTACGAGATCGAGTCGCCAGGCCTCCTGCCGTTTAGGCCGGCCTACAACAACTACCGCATCTTCTTCAAGTTCAAGGTGCGCAACAGCAACACCATGATGTTCCTCTTCGACACTGCGACGAATAACGAGCTGTTCAACGGCTCAGTCACCTCGAGTGGCTTTCGGGTTGACATGGCTGGGTCACACTACCTTGACGTGAGTGTGAAGAGGGAGGTTCTCAACAGCACCGGCGATGGCCTTACCGAGGACGTGCGCTTCAACAAGACGGCGACCGACGGTGCGGTGTTTGAAGACGAGGGCATATACACGGTGACCGTGAAGAACCCCAATACGGGTGAGGAGGCCACGACCAAGAGGATCTATGTGGGTACAAACGATGCCATGAAGGCTTCGGTCGCCAACAACATGACACTCGCCGAGGCCCAGGAGCGGATTGCGGAGGGCGCGACCGTCGCAGACGACGGTTCGTTCAGGTCCACCTCGAAAAAGACCGACGCGTTGGCCAATGCGGTCTCCGGCAAGAACGGGGACGCCGCCAGCATGGACGGCCCTGTTGTCGCCCTGCTTGCTGTGGGCGTAGTCCTCATTCTCGCGTTCATCGTGATAGCTCGGTGCAAGAAGATAGCTGCTACTGACGGTTCCAGCGAATCTGGGCCCGCTGTGTCCGATACGGATCTCGATGGCGAGGAAGGCGGTGATGAGCGATGAGGCGAGCCATTACCCTGATACTCGTCATCGTGATGGCAGTGTCCGGGCTTCCGGGCTGCGCGTCCTCCACCGAGCAGTCTGGAGGGTCGTCTGGCGTGGGAGCATCCGGATCGGTGAATGGGATCGCCGCCATTCAGACGGCAGGCCTCGAGTTCGAGGCCCTTTCCGACCCTGATCTTCAGCGCTACGTGGCGGACGCCGTTTATTCTGACCTTGTCCAGAAGATTGATTCCGATGAGTACTACGTCGAGAACGTTCAGACAACATATGTCTCGAAAGAATATCTTGAGGAGCTCTCCTACAACACTCAGTCGAACATTTACTTTGGCTATACGCTTGCTGATCTTGAAGAAGCCTTCGACGGCGAGCGCTACGTCTTCACGCTCGGTGAAGACGGCCGGACCACTGTCAAGGCATTCGAGGGCTACGATGACACCTACGGCCAGGTGGTGAGGAACATCGCCGTCGGCACGGGGGTCATCCTTGTGTGTGTCACGGTATCTGCTGTTACCGGCGCTGCCGGGGCACCTGCTGCAAGCGTGATATTTGCTGTCTCGGCCAAGTCCGGAGCGGTGGTCGCGCTGTCCTCCGGCGCCATCAGCGGCGTTTCTGCTGCCATCTTCAAGGGCATCGAGACGGGTGACATGGATGAGGCTCTGAAGGCCGGTGCTTTTAGCGGCAGCGAAGGCTTCAAGTGGGGCGCGATCGGTGGGGCGCTGTGCGGAGGCGCCGAGAAGACCCTGGCTCTAAGGGGTGCCACCACCGGTGGTTTGACGATGGACCAAGTCGCGTCCATTCAGAAGGAGTCTGGGCTCCCGCTCGATGTCCTCAAGCAATTTAACGACATGGATCAGTACGAGATTATCAAAAACGCAGGGCTTGCCCCCAAGATGGTCAACGGCAAGACAGCTCTTATTCGCGATATTGATCTCACCTTTACTGATGAGATGGGGCATACGAACCTTGAGAGGATGAAGGAGGGCCTGGCGGCACTCGATCCCGCTACCGGGGAGCCTTACGAGTTACACCATATCGGGCAACAGGTCGACTCGACCCTGGCAATCCTTACGCAGGAGGAACATAGGCTCGGAGGGAACTCGAAGATCTGGCATAAGCTCAAGGAGTCCGACGTGCACGCCCCTGGGAACAACTGGAACTCTCGGAAGAAGGCCTTCTGGGAGTACATGGCGCAGGTCTTGGAATAGTAGGGTATTGGGATGAGCGACGTATACCAGGGCCTTTCTGGGCTTCCGAACTTCAGATGTCTGGGCGCGGCTGACTCCGGCGCGATTACCGAGGCTGAGGCAAAGCTGGGGTTGAGCTTTTCGAAGGAATATAGAAGCTACCTCGAGTCTTGCTCCTTTGCCAGCGTCAATGGGCACGAGCTCACGGGTATCTGTAAATCGCCGAGGCTTGATGTTGTTGGCGCAACGCGAGCGGAACGTGGAAACTGGCCCGACATCGACCCTTCTTGGTATGTCCTGGAGCGAACGGGCGTTGATGGCATCGTTGCATGGCAGGACGCGGATGGTGTTGTCTACTTTTCCATTCCCGGGTTCGGATGCACGGTGGTTTGCGATTCGCTTCTTGAATACGCTAAACGCTAAAGGCTGAACGTGGGTTCAATAGCTGGGTAACTCTAGCTCGGCGACGTCAACCGCTGGGTTTCGCTCTTTAGGGCGGGCGGGCCGTGCAGGAGTTTTTAATGTCGCAGTAGGGTATCGTTGCGAATGAGGAATTGTTGGGTGCCGCGGTATAGCAAACTCATCGGTGCCGTACCTGTGAGATGGTCCGTATTTTGAAGCCACTTACTACTCTTGTTAGCGCCTGCTTGCGTATCCCCGAGATGTGCGCCCGCCGTTTAGTTCGCCCCAACGTGCTAAGCTGAAACCGAGTCGGATGAGCTAAGGTTTTCTTGCCTATATGTAACCCTCCGGCTCTTGTATACCGAGGTTGATTTTCAATCTCAACGCAACAGCCTGAACGGGCCCCGCGTTTCCGCAGCT